>WNFD01000003.1_pt1 | contig 287204 bp, 249 predicted proteins | sample 5400491 | NCBI WGS metagenome assembly WNFD01 (sample SAMN13153343, study PRJNA577476) | soil metagenome | isolation source: 120 cm saprolite under Douglas fir tree site 2 hole 2 replicate 2 | place: USA:California | collected 2015-04-18 | reverse complement strand
CAGCCGAAGGTGCGTTCACTCCGCGGAATTTCGGGCGGAAGAAAAGTTGTTCCCGCAACTGGAAGAAGTGAAACGATTTCTGAAACAACTGTAGCCTCGACATCCGGCTCTTTCTGATTTGGAGGGCAGAGCGAGGCCCTCCTTCGTTGACGCCCGTGCCTGCCGAAGACTATTCTTAACCTAGGGCTGGTAGATGTCCTAGTTGCAACTCGGTTGCATAAAGTAAGAGATGGTTTTCCACATGCTCCAGGCGTTCATCGTAACTCTGCGGGAAGGGGTTGAAGCCGCTCTCATGGTCGGCATCACCCTCGCCTATCTGTCTAAGATTGGGCGGCCCGAACTACGCAAATCGGTCTTTGCCGCCCTCATTGCCGCATTTGTTGGCAGTATCGGGATCGCCATCCTGCTGTCCCGCACCCAGTGGAACCAGGACATCTTTGAAGGCTGGATCATGCTGGCCGCGGCCTTTTTCGTCGTCACCATGATCATTTTCATGATGCAGACGGGTCGCGCGCTCAAGGGACAGATTGAGAGGAAAGTCGGCCAGCTGGCAGGTCGGAACGCTGCCTTCGGGTTGTTTCTATTTGTTTTTCTCATGGTGCTACGTGAAGGGGTGGAAACCGTCCTCATCCTGGGAGCCGTCTCGCTGAATTCCACCGAACTGCTCAGCTTCCTGGGCACTTTGCTGGGGGTGGGCATTGCCGTCCTGTTCGGCGTGATGTTCGTGAAGGGCAGCGTGCGTATCAACCTGCAAAAGTTCTTCCGAGTCACGACCGTCATCCTGTTCTTTGTAGCTGCACAATTGACTATCTCGGGCCTGCATGAGCTTTCTGAAAACGGCGTGCTGCCCTCCTCCCGCGAGGAGATGGCTCTCATCGGCCCCATCGTTCGAAATGATCTGTTCTTCTTTGTCACGATCGTTGCTTTAGCCGCCTTGATGGTGCTGTTCGAGGTAAAGCGCCGCCAGCCGTCTGCCCTTCCCGATTCCCCGGCCGAGCGCCGCAAGGCCTTGTGGAGCGCCCGCCGTGAGCGTTTGTGGATGGTTTCGGTCTACGCCAGTTCGTTCTTGTTCATCCTGATGGTCACCGCCGAATTCATCTACACAAAAAGCGTAAGCGCACTTTCGCCCGCAACCGAAGTGACCTTCACCAACGGACAACTGAGCATTCCACTGACCCAGGTCTCCGACGGCGATCTGCATCGCTTCGAAGCCGAGGCCAAGGGAACTGCGGTTCGCTTCTGGCTGTACAAAAGGCCAGACGGCAAAGTGGCCACGGTATTCGACGCATGCCAGATTTGCGGTCCCGTGGGCTTTTACAAAGGACCGAACGGAGTGGTTTGCAAGAACTGCGCCGCACCCATCAACGGGCAATCGGTGGGCACGGCCGGGGGATGCAATCCCATTCCCCTGCCTGCCGAACAGACCTCCGACGCTGTCATTATCCGGGAGGCGGACATCGCGGCCGGCGTCCGTATCTTCCAACAATAACCCATGTTCTTGCGTCTACTGTACGAATCCTTCCGGCGGCAGAAGCGGCGAAAGCTCCTGGCTGGTGTTGCCATCATGCTCGGAGTCGGCGTGGCGACGGCCATGATCGCTGTCGCTACCGATATCGGCGACAAGATCAGCCGAGAACTGCGTACCTACGGAGCCAACCTTATCGTGACTCCACAGGAAGACAGCCTGGACGTGGTGAATGCCGGCGTCAATCTGAAGCCGCCCAGTGACGGCGCCTACCTTAACGAAGCTGATCTGCCCAAAATCAAGGGCATGTTCTGGCGCAACAACATTGTAGGTTTCGCGCCCATGTTGCCGGTCAACGTTAGTCTGGCAGGCCATAAAAATCTCACTCTGCTGGGGACGTATTTCGCCCGGCAGCTGGCTTTCGGCAAACAGGAGTTCACCACCGGGGTCCGCTCCACCCATCCCTGGTGGAAAGTGCAGGGTTCCTGGCCGGATGACAATTCGACCGATGTTCTACTCGGCGAGCATCTGGCATCGAAGCTGAACCGCAAGGCTGGCCAGGAGATTGAAGCCGCTGGTCAGTCCCGCCGGATCGCCGGCATTCTCTCCACCGGCGGACCCGAAGATGATCAGATCGTGGTTCCCCTTCCTCTGGCGCAGCAGATTCTCGGCAAACCCGGCGCGGTACGCCGCATTTACGTCAGCGCTGTGACCAAGCCCGAGGACGCCTTCGCCCGCCGCGATCCCAGGAGCCTGTCGCCGAAAATGTACGACCGTTGGTATTGCTCTCCTTACGCGCAATCCATCGCGTTCCAGTTGCAGGAGGCCATTCCGCACTCCCACGCCGAGCAGATTCGCCAGGTGGCGCAGAATGAAGGTACTGTCCTGACGCGCATCCAGGGACTGATGCTCCTCATCACCGTGGCCGCATTGCTGGCATCCGCGCTGGCGGTTTCCGCTTCCATGGCGACCGCGGTGTTTGAGCGGCGCAGCGAAGTTGGCTTGATGAAGGCCTTGGGCGCCGGCAACCTGGCAGTGGCAGTCTTGTTTCTTGCCGAGGCGGCGTTGCTCGCGTTGATGGCGGGAACCGTAGGCTTTGCCGGTGGAGCGTTACTGGCCCGCCAGATCGGCCATTCCATTTTCGATTCCCAGATCGCGATCCAACCGGTGCTTCTGCCGGTCATTCTGGCCATCGCGGTAATCGTCACCTTCGGCGGCAGCGCTGCCGCCATCCGGCGCGCGGTAAAGTTCGATCCTGTGTACGCTCTGCGAGGTGAAGCTTGAACTCGGAAGTCGCCCGCCGCCGCTCAGCCTCGCCCCACGCCTCGATGTTCCTGCGTATGCTGGTGCGAGCCGCCGTGCTCCGGCGCGGGCGAGCTGCCTCAGCCCTGCTGGCCATGGCCGTGGCTGCTGCCGCGGCCACCGCCATGCTCAATCTCTACGTGGACGTACAAGCCAAGCTGCGACGGGAATTTCGCAAGTACGGCGCCAACGTCGTGGTGGTAGCAAAGGAGGGAGAGGACCTCCCGAAAGACGGGTTGTCCACAGTCCGATCCATTCTCGGCAACGCTGGCATCGCGGTTCCATTCGCCTACGCCGTAGCCCGCACCTCTGACGGCCATTCGGTTGTCGTCGCCGGAACCGATCTCGATCAAGTACAGAAGCTGGATAGCTGGTGGTCAGTAACGGGTTGGCCGAAGGCACAGCGCGATGCCCTCATCGGCCGCCGCGCTGCCGGAGTTCTCAACTCGTCGGGAAAGCCGTTTGACCTGAGCTTCCAGGGACGCACTGTTCAACTGAATCCAGCCGGCACCTTGCAAACCGGCGCCGACGAAGACAGCCGGGTTTACATTTCGCTGGCCGATTTCACCGAGTGGACCCATGTGCCCTATTCCACGATCGAAATCTCGGCCCTGAGTTCGTCGCAGGAAGGATCTTCGCAGGAAATAGAAGCCACTATGCGCAGGCTCGCACAAACCCTTCCCGGCGCTGATGTCCGCCCCGTTCGGCAGGTCATGGAAGGCGAGGCCCGAGTGCTGGGCAAGATGCGATCCACCCTTCTTGTGGCTGCCGTGCTCATCATTCTCACCGCCGCTGTCTGCGTGCTTGCCACCTTGACTGGATGGATCTCCGACCGTCGCCGGGACTTTGCCCTCATGAAAGCGCTAGGCGCGTCCGGCAGATTGATCCAGGGATTCTTCGCCGCCGAAGCTGCCGCTATCGGCGCGGTTGGATCAATACTAGGCTTCGCCATCGGAGTAGGGGCGGCCATCTGGATCGGGCGGACGAATTTTCACTCCCCGGTGACGCCGCGTTTCGCCGTTTTCCCGGTCGTTTTGGCGGGCGGAATAATGATCGCGCTGCTCGCGGCAATCCTGCCGATATCTCTGCTCCGGCGAGTCCAACCTGCTAACATTCTGAGGGGAGAGTGACATGATCAAGCTCAGCCATGTCAGCCGCCTTTATCCGGCCCAGGCCGAGGGCGGGGGCGTTGTGCGCGCGCTCGATGATGTCTCTCTCCACGTTGAGTCGGGCGAATGGCTTGCCGTCATGGGCCCATCCGGATCTGGTAAATCCACTCTAGCCAATTTGATCGGCTGCCTCGATCGCCCCACTTCAGGCGAGATCTGGCTCGACGGCGAAAACGTGGCCAAGCTTTCCGCGCTGGATTTGAGCCGGGCGCGCGCGGAAAAAGTTGGTTTCATCTTTCAGCAATTCCATCTGATTCCCTATCTCACCGCGCTCGAAAATGTCATGTTGGCCCAATACTTCCACAGCATGACCGACGAGCAGGAAGCCCTGGAGGCGCTGGCGCATGTCGGCCTGAAAGACCGCGCCCGGCACCTGCCCGCTCAACTCTCCGGCGGAGAACAGCAGCGGGTTTGCATCGCCCGCGCCCTGATCAACGATCCTAAGATCGTTCTGGCCGATGAACCCACTGGAAATCTGGACGCAGTCAATGAAGAAATCGTCTTGCGCCTGTTGCGCGAGCTGCATGGCCAGGGACGCGCCATCATAATGGTTACGCACGACCCCATCGTCGCCCGCCTCGCCGATCGCAGAATCGAGTTGCATCACGGTAAAATTGCCGACCAGGAAGTTTTCGCCATGGCGGACGAGGAACAGTTCGACGAAGTCCTGGAGGAGCTCTGGGCGGTCGAGGAGCATGGCGAGATTGCTGAAATCGGCCGGATGGAAGTGCACGGCGCGCTGCCGGTAAGCATTGCGGTTGAAAAGATGGCCGCTCTCGGCCTGGTCGCAACCCGGCCACATCCGCCCGAGGCTCACAATCACAAGCCGTTCGTGAACCCTTGCCACGACGCGCTCAAACCTTCCGGTGTCTCGACCGGCGACGGCAGCACGATTGTGGAATTCACTGGCCGCGGCCGCCAGCGCGCGGCCGACATCGTCCGCCGCCACCGCCTGGCCGAGCGTCTCTTCACGGACAGCTTGGCACTGGACAGCGAGTCAGAGATCGAACAACAGGCCTGCAAATTCGAACACATCCTCTCCACCGAAGCGACTGACAAGATCTGCAGCTTCCTCGGCCATCCGCGCACTTGCCCACACGGGGCGCCCATTCCGCTAGGACCTTGCTGTGAGCGCAACCTGGCAGCCCAGGAAGGGCAGCAGGTACAGACTTCACGCTTCAAGTGATGCAGCACTACCTGACCTTCTGCCACAACACGTCTTCGTTGTTTCTGCGGTCAATCCTGGCATCCACCTTCTCGCGATCGCCACGCCGGAAGAGTCGGCCGCCCTCGATCCCTTCGCGGAAAAATATGGCGGTGGACTCGGACACCAGCAGAATCTTAGCGCCGCCCGTGCGCTGTGCCTACAGGTTATCGTCCTTGCGGAATACGGTCTGGGTTATTCCAGGCGCCAGCTCATAGATCTGTGACGGGATTTTCACCGATCTTAACCCCGTAGAGGATTCTCTGACCAAAACATCGATACGACCGTTATGATGAGTTGCATCGCCATCCATGACCACTCGACGACCCCGCATCGGCGTCTTTGATTCCGGCTTCGGTGGCCTCACGGTTCTTAAGGAACTGGTCGCACTCGCACCGGACGCTGACTACCTCTATTTCGGCGACACCGCGCGGCTGCCTTACGGTTCCAAGTCTGTCGAGACCGTTGCCAAGTATGCCATCGGCGCGGCCCACTATCTTGAACAGCACGGCGCACAGATGTTGGTGATGGCCTGTAACACGGCAACTGCCCTCGCTCTTGACAAGATTACTTTGGCCTCCCGCGTTCCCGTGGTCGGCGTCGTAGAACCCGGCGCGATGAGTGCTTCCGCGGCTAGCCGGTCCCGCAGAGTTGTCGTCATTGGCACCGAGGCTACCATCAGCAGTCATGCTTATTCGAAGGCTCTTGCAATCCGTGGAGTTGAGGCGAAAGAGAAGGCCTGCCCGCTGCTGGTACCGCTGGTGGAAGAAGGGTGGGCGGAGCACGCGGTCGCCGAACAGGTGGCGCGCATTTATTTGGCCGAAGCTTTCACTGACGGCTTCGAGTCCGCGGACGTTCTGGTGCTGGGATGCACCCACTATCCTCTGCTGAAACCGCTGCTGCGCGGGTTAGTCCCAACGCATGTCACCATGGTGGATTCTGCCGATTCCACGGCGCGGGTAGTCAGCCAGCTACTTCGACAAGGTCTACCTGAAATTTCTCTCGAAGAAGAACGCCGCGGACAGCCTCGACTGAAATTCTTCGTAACCGATTCAGTGGAAAAGTTTCGCCGCCTGGGGGCGCGATTTCTGGGAAGCCCGATCGAAGGTGTCGAGCACGTAGAGTTAAAGGAATAACGCAGCAACCACAGGGGACAGAGAGAGACGCTGAGGAATCCCAAGATTTGGGCCTCTCGGCGTCCTTTGTGGTGCATGCATTCGGTTTCGGAAGGAACAAACTAGTACAGCCGGAAGCTCACTTCCACATTGATCTGCACTGCCACCGGCTTGCCATCTTTCATGGCTGGCTCGAACTTCCAGGTCTTTACCGCTTCGATTGCCTTCTCATCCAATCCCAGGCCAAGGCTACGTGCCACCCGAATATCTCGCGGTTTGCCGTCCGGCCCCACCACCAGCCAGAGAACGCAGGTGCCTTGATACTTGGCCTTGCGGGCTTCTTCCGAGTACTCAGGATCGGGCTGGAAGATGACTCGCGGGGCGCTGACACCGCCGCCTACATGGAAAAATCCACCGCCAACTCCACCGCCTCGGCCCTCACCCACGCCTGGCCCTGTGCCCACACCGACGCCACCGCCCGAACCCGAGCCAATACCGCCACCCGAACCGGTTCCGTTCGATGGAGGCCCGGAGGGCAGATGAGACATCGGGTCGCCCAGGTTCGGCAGGTTATTCGAAGCCAGCTTGACCTGCGGCGGAATGATTACCGTTGGCTCAGCCGTGAGCTTGGGGTTGTCGTTGCGAACCACCATCATCGGAGGGGTAATTTGCTCCATCGACTGCTTGGGCAATTTTCCCTTGGGCGCTTGAAATTTGTCGCGGTCGCCACCGCCGCCGCCTCCACCTGCCTGCGTCTTGGACGGCGGCAAGGGAGGAATATCGTCGGGAGAAACCAATGTGATCGTGTCATGCGGCTTAACGATCTGCTCGACCATCCTTCGGCCCAGCAGAGTGATGCCTATGATCGCCGCCAATGCCAAAACGTGTACTACGGTGGAACCCAATACGCCGTTCTTTTTGTAGTCGTAAAAACCCCAAATATCTTTGACTGGAATCGGCTTCGAGGTCAGCACCAGAGGTGGCTGCTTTTTCGGAAAGAAGAAGTCGTCCAAGTTCCGGAACAGCGACTTCCACAGCGACTCTTCCAAAGTGCTTTCCGGCAGAAGTAAGTTGAGTTCGGGCTCGGCGCCGGCAGGGGGTTTAATGTCGAGTGTTGGCATTTAGTTGACCCGAATTCAGGTTTCTCTACCCGAGTTGCCTTCCGTCTCTAGAGCTTGATGAGCACATTGGCTGCCAAGTTGCTTCCCGGCAAGAGAATACGTGCAAATTCATCTGGCCGCAACTCGCCTGGAACTCACAGAGGATCCACAGGACCCAACCACGAGTTGTTAGATGCGACGCCTAAGCAAACGTCGACTTAGAAAATTGTACACTTTTCTAAGCTCTTTTCGCAGTGCTTTTGCGGCTCCTTTCTCACCCCTGGCTTCGGTGTTTACAGGTGGTCAATGGACGTTCGTTCGCCCGCTCCCTATAATGAAAAAAATCAACTATTTGGGGAGAAATCATCCTAGTGCCGCTGGACCTGAAATCCACCATCAACCTGCCCAAGACCGACTTTCCCATGAAGGCCAACCTGCCCCAGAACGAGCCCGCGGCTCTGGCCCGCTGGGAGCAAATGGGCATCTACCGGCGCATACGGGAAGCCCGGCGCGGGGCTCCGAGCTACGTCTTGCACGACGGTCCGCCCTACGCCAATGGACCCATCCATATGGGCCATGCGCTGAACAAGTGCCTGAAAGATTTCATCGTCAAGTCCAAAACCATGGCCGGATTTGACTCTCCCTACGTTCCAGGATGGGACTGTCATGGCCTACCTATCGAAATCAAGGTAGACCAGCAACTTGGCGGCAAAAAACTCCAGATGCAGAAACTGGAAGTCCGCGAGGCGTGCAGAAAGTACGCGCAGAAATTTCTCGATCTGCAGCGCGAGCAGTTCCGGCGCATCGGCGTCTTCGGACGCTGGGACCAGCCTTACTCCACCATGACGCCGCAGTACGAGTCGGTGGTGTTGGCAACCTTCTACGACTTCCTGGAGAAAGGATTCGTCTACAAAGGGCTGCGCTCGGTGTACTGGTGTATTTACGACAGGACCGCCCTCGCCGAAGCCGAGGTCGAATACGAAAATCACACCAGCCCCACGGTGTGGGTGAAGTATGCCCTGGCCGAAGATCCGGCCCGGCTCGATCCCGCACTGGCGGGGAAAAAAGTTATCACCGTAATCTGGACAACCACTCCTTGGACGCTTCCCGCCTCCATGGCTGTGGCCTTTCATCCCCATGAGGACTACGTCGCGCTTGAATCCGGCGGCGAGGCCTACATCGTTGCCGAGAAGCTGGCCAGCGAATTCGCCGGCAAGGTTGGTCTGAAACACGCCCAGACGCTTGCCCACCTGCCCGGCAGGAAAATGGAGTACGCGAAGTTCGCTCACCCGTTCCTGGATCGCACCGTCCTGGGCGTGCTTGCCGACTACGTCACCATGGATACCGGCACCGGCGTCGTCCACACCGCACCCTCCCACGGCGCCGAGGACTTCGCGACTGGCGTCAAATATAAGCTCGACTTAACCACCAACGTGGACGCCGCCGGCATCATGCGAAACGGCCTGCCAGAATACGACGGCAAAAAAGTCTTTGACGCCAACCAGCCCATCATCGAGCTGCTGAAGCAGCGCGGTGTGCTGATGCATTCCGAAAAGCTCGAGCATTCCTACCCGCATTGCTGGCGCTGCCACAACCCCCTCATCTTCCGTGCCACTGAGCAGTGGTTCATCTCCATGGAAACGCCGATGCCGGATGGCACGCTGCGCAGTCGCACCTTAGACGAAATCAAGAAAGTGAAGTGGGACCCAGCCTGGGGCGAAGAGCGTATCTCAAACATGATCGCCACTCGCCCCGACTGGTGCGTTTCAAGACAGCGCATCTGGGGCGTCCCCATCGCTGTGTTCTTGTGCGAAGGTTGCGGCTTGCCCCTGAACAATCCCGCGCTCAACCGCAAAGTGATCGAGCTCTTCGCCCGTGCCGGGGCCGACGCCTGGTACACGCCCGAGGCCGACGCTCTGATTGGTGCCGACACAAAGTGCGCCAAGTGCGGGGCCACAAAGTTTTCCAAGGAGACTGACATTCTCGACGTCTGGTTCGAATCCGGCTGCAGCCACGCCGCTGTGCTCGGCCACGAACCCGACCTGCCCTGGCCCGCCGATCTTTACCTCGAGGGCGGTGACCAGCACCGGGGATGGTTTCATTCTTCCCTGCTCTGCGCGGTCGGCACCCGCGACCAGGCTCCGTACCGCATGGTCTCGACCAACGGCTGGACTCTGGACGAACAAGGCCGCGCCATGTCCAAATCCCGCGGCAATGACGTGGACCCGGTCGACATTTCTAATCGCCTGGGCGGTGAGATCGTGCGCTTGTGGGTCGCATCGGTTGATTTTCGGGAGGACGTGGTCGGCTCTGAGCGCCTGATGGGGCGCATCGCAGAAAACTACCGGACGATTCGGAACAAACTGTTTAAGAACTCGCTCGGCAATCTGTACGACTTCGATCCGCAACGAGATGCTGTGCCGTTCGAAAACCTGGAAGCGATCGATCAGTACGTCCTTCGCCAGACAGTTGCCATGACGGCAGACGTGACTCGCTGGTACGATGAGTTCACTTTTCACAAGGTTTACCACCGCATCAATGACTTCTGCGTAGTGGAACTGAGCGCTTTCTACTTCGATGTTCTCAAGGACCGGCTCTACACGTATGCGCCGAATTCCCGCGGCCGTCGGGCCGCACAGACCGCGATCTGGCGCATTGGGGAAGCTCTGGTCCGCCTACTGGCGCCCATCATGAGCTTCACCTGTGACGAAGTGTGGCAATATCTGCCCGCGCTGGCTGATCGTCCGCCCAGCGTGCATCTCGCGAACTTTCCCAATGCATCTGACATTCTGGGCGGCTCGGTCCCCGTGAAGGATGTCAGGCAAAGTGAAGACTGGAGCACTCTGCTGGCTGTCCGCACCGAAGTATTGAAGGCGCTGGAAGAGGCCCGCCAGAGCAACTTGATCGGCGGCGCCAACCTGGAAGCCCAAGTCATCGTCACGGCCGCCGAGCCCGTGTACTCGGTCCTGGCACGTTACCAGGACCAGCTGCGCTATCTGTTCATCGTTTCGGCGGTGACGCTGGAGCCTGGCGCTTCCGGAAATGGAACCGGCGGAGTAAGCGTCCGGGTGAACCAGGCCCAGGGCAAAAAGTGCGAGCGCTGCTGGAATTATTCCATCCATGTGGGCGAGGACGCGGTCTACCCTACAGTGTGCGAGCGCTGCATTGCGGTGCTGAAGGAACTCGGCAGGTGAGCACTGCCTTCCGTGCCGCCTCGGCGGCGTTTTCTGCGATTTGAGGTTTTAGACTAACTCCCATGACGACTCGCGCCACCCGTAGCTTCCACTTCGTGATTGCCCTGCTGGTGTTGGTCCTCGACCGGGCCGCGAAATGGATGGTAGCCAGGGATATTTCCTTGCACGACACCATTCAGATAATCCCCGGATTCTTCCGGCTCACCCACGTGGAGAATCGGGGCGCGGCCTTCGGTCTGTTTGCCGACTCGCCCTCGGAATGGAAGATCACCGTGCTGGTGCTCTTCTCCATCGTGGCGCTCGCCATCGTCTCCGTTCTTCTCTGGCGCAACAGTCATTCCATGCAGAGCACCGGAGTTGGTCTGGCGTTGATTCTTGGGGGTGCGGTGGGGAACTTATGGGACCGACTGCTCAACGGTCGGGTGGTCGATTTTCTGCTTTTCTACATCGGCCAATATCAATGGCCCGCGTTCAACGTGGCCGACAGCGCTATTGTTGTGGGAGCTGCCCTGCTGGTAATCGAAATCCTCTTCGCAAAATCACCGGCACCGGAAAAATCGGCCTGATAGCCCGCCCAGCCGCAAAAAGCTCAACCGCAAGGGAGGCCGATAAAACCACAAAGATCGCAAGGACTTTCCTTGCGCACTTCGCCGGTTGTCTTGACGTCCTTTGCGGTTCAAGCCTTTCGCGTAAACCTAGGCCGACTTCTTTTGCTCCATCTGGGCGTAGAAAGCCTGCGCCCGTTTTCCCATCTCTTGTTCGCTCAGATCCTCCGTATGCGTGCTCACGCCCCAGGAATGGCCGAAAGGATCGACAAAGTTGCCATGCCGGTCTCCCCAGAACATGTCGGTCACTGGCGTAGCGGCTTTGCCGCCGGCGTCGATGGCCCGCTGGAAGACGTCGTCAACATCCTCAACGTAAAGATAGATACCGCCGGTAAATCCACCCAATGTTTGCGGGGCTTTGCCGCCCATGTTGGGGAATTCATCCGACAGAAAAATAATGGAATCGCCAATCTTCAGCTCGGCGTGGGAGATCTTGCCGTCTGGACTCGGCATCCGCATGATTTCCTTGGCGCCGAATACTTTTTTGTAAAACTCGATGGCTTGCGCGGCGTTTCGAACTACCAGAGTTGGGGTTGCAGTGTGGAAGCCTTCAGGAATTGGCTTTACAGAAGCAGGCATGCGTTTTCTCCTTCGTGCGGCCGGCTGGCCGGAGTACCCCTCGCGAACAGAATCGTATTCTACCGCCGCGACAACCTTGAAGATGTGAAATCTTTGTAAAAATTAGAGAGAACAGACCGAAGGCGCGCGAATCAGCAATTCTGCACCCGGGATCCCCCGTGACTATGGCGCCCCGTACAACTGCCGGTACACATTGGCGTTCCTGAGAATGGCCTGCACGTATTCCCGAGTCTCAGTGAAGGGGATCGATTCCACAAATTCCTGCGGGTCGCGATATTTTCCCTGCCCCAGCCAATCGTCCACCCGGTTCGAGCCGGCGTTGTAAGCAGCCAGCGCGTACTCGAAGGAGCCATACTTATCCACCATTTCGCGGAAGTAGCGCGTACCCAGCCGCAGGTTGACTTCGGGAGTAAACAATTGCGTAGCGGCAAAATGCTTGAGCTTTTCCTGCTTTGCCACCCCGCTGCCAACCTTGGGCAGCAATTGCATCAGCCCAACTGCATTGGCGCGAGACACCGCGCCTGGATTAAACTCCGACTCCTGCCGAATCAGGGATGCCACGAGATAAGGATCCAGCGCGTTTTGCGTCGAGAATGCTTTCAGGTCGGTCCAGTACGCCTTGGGAAACAGCGCTTCCCAGTAAGAGCGCGGGAGAGTGGGCAAATCCACCGCAAAATAATTCGGCACGGCGCGTTTGAATACCTGGATGGCGCCGTCGAAGCGTCCCGCATCCTGATAAAGCCTCGCGGTCTCAGCCGCAACCCAGTTCCCCTTGTCTTCATTACCCGCGGCCTGCATTTCGCGCACGGCAAAGTCCACCAGTGCGCCGTTCTCGAGCAACCGCGCTTTCTGATAGCGCAGGTTGTCCGTCGGGGGCTCGCTGGCGGCGATATTGGTGCCGGCCTCGATTGCCGGAACCCGATCCAGCAAGGCGTAATGTGGAGGGTCGCCATCCGCCTTGGTTTCCCGCAGCCGGCGACGCGCTAGTTCGCCATAGTAAAAATTGCGAAAGCGTTCCGAGAGTTTTTGGTAGTAGGCACAGGCCATGGCGGTGTCGTTGTCTTCCTCAGCCAGTCGTGCACGCCAATACAGCGCCGCCGGAACTTCCGCTGACGTGGGATACAGACCTATCTGCTGCTCAAACCCCGCCTTGGCCTCTGCGTTCCTGCCCTGGCGTAGGCTCAACCATGCCACCTTCCAATGTGCGTACGAGGCGCGGCCCACCTGCGGAAATCGTTGCTGCAACTCTCGATACGCGTCGATCGCCTTGTCATAGTCGGGTTTGAGAAGATAAAAATTTCCGGCCGCCAACAATGCCTGTTGTAGCCAGACACTGGTAGGCGCCGCCTGGCGTAGCTCCGTCAGAGCGCGCAGAAAGCCTTCGTCGTCATCGCTAGCGCGCGCCACTTCTCCAAGATTGAAGAGGCGCTGGGCGTTGAGCTCAGCCGGGGAGCTGGGCAGCGTCTCCAGAATCTTCTTGGCTTCCTTGTTTTGTCCCGAACGGCGCAAAGCCACCGCCAGCGCCAATTCGAGGTCAGGACGGTCGTTCGGGTCCACCATGTTAAGCAGATCGCGATATTCCTCCGCCGCCTCGGTGAAGCGTTTGCCCTTGGCCAGCAGATCGGCGCGCGATCTGCGGCCGTTCGACCCCAAGGGAGCCAACTGGGCGGTCGAAGCCAGTTTCTTCAGCTCGATGGCGGCCTGCCCGGCTTCTGTACTCAGTGGCATCGTGATGTACAGATTGCGCAAGATGTCGGCGGCCTTTGCCGCCTGCCCCGCGGCGGCGTACGCGCGTCCCAAGGCCAGTTCCAGATCAGCGCGCGGCGGCTGACGCTCTTTTTCCAGCAGAGCGACCGCTTCCTGCGGCCGGCCCTCCGCCCAAAGAACGTTCGCATACAGAACGTGCGCGTCCCGCGTCAACAGCGACTCGGGATACGACCTGTCGAATTTCGCAAGGGTCGCAGCAGCTTCGGCCGTCCGCCCCGCTTGAAAGTATGAAGTGCAGAGATAAAAACTGACGTAGTCGCCCAGATCTCCCGCCCGAGCCTCGGCCCGGTTCAGCGGATCGATGGCTTTGGCGTAATCGTGATCCAGAGTGTGAGCGTATCCCACTACCAGCCAGGCCAGCGCGCCTGCATCTCCTTTGGTATGGAGCCGGGCGTAGGCCTCCACTCCCGCGTAAGCGGCCGCAGTGCGGTCTTGTAGCAGTTGCCGTGCCATCGGCTTCAGATTGGCTGAAGTCACAAACGCCTGATGCATCCGGCTCATGCGGGGTGAGGACCGTCTGTGCCGGGCGGCGGCTTTGCCGCGCGCTTTCTTGCCGGACTGGGTTTTCCTGGTGGAAGACTGCGCCGCCGCAGGCGCCACGGAGGGGACAAGATTCAAACACAGAACTGCCCCAATCACAGAAATTCGAACCAAGGACGATGGCAAACGATGAAAGACCACTCTAATCAATTTCGCCGAAAATTGGCGCCCATGATGGAAGGATCGTCCTCGGCCAGACTGCGGATAAGTTCCTGGCTGAAGTAGTCGGCGCCGGCGGCCGCGCTATTTCCATAGCGTTTTAGGAAAGTCCCCCGGCTCTTTTCGATGTCCTCTTTGAGCCGGCCGTAAAGATCTTTATTTTTGCGCCCTTCGGCGACCTTCGCCTGATTGTACAGTTTGATCTCATCCACCAGCAGCCGGGCAAAGCGCTGGGCCTTGCGATGGACATCGGCATCCTCCGGGGAGAGATTGGCAAATGGATCCGCCGCCGGGGCCGGAGCGGCGGCTGCCACGGAAGCTTTGATGGGCTCGGCTTGAGCCACGACCACAGGTTGCTCGGCCACCACCGGCGGAACCACTATGGGCACGGGAACCGAGGCCACATGCTTCGGGGCGTGCGCCGCGAAAGGGTCCGAGGGGGGGGCAGCCGTGTGTGCCGGCGGGGCGCTTTCCGTTTTTTCGGCAGTCGTATCGGCGCTTTCTTCTTTTTGCGCCTGCTTTCGTAGCGAGGCCACTTCCAGCCAGGCACTGGTGGCTCGAACCAAAAGCTCCAGGGCCGCGGCGTCCATCTTTCCGCCCGCCTCCACCCCTGCATCGGCGTACACCAGCGCCGCCACTTTCTCCTTGAGTACTAGGGGCAGCACCAACACCTGATCATCGGCCGATCCGCCGAATCGTGACACAAATTCCGGGTCAATCTCGCTGGTAGCGCCGCTGAATGGCATTCGCGATCGCAGGGCCTGCTCCGGAGCTCCCATGGTCACGTTGAGGGCGAAATCCTTGATGGTGTCCTCGCCGTCCTCGGAAAAGCCGCGCCCTTGCCACCCGGCCGCAGCCCCGGCTTTGACCACGAACAGCGCCCCGCGGCCGCTGTAGCGGACCGTGTTGTCCAGCAGTGCGCGTAGAATTTCTTTTTGCGTTGTGCCCGCGTAGATGGACGCGATCGCCTTCAACAGATTGGCAGATCCACCGTCCCCAGATCCCCCCGCCCCAAGGGTCTGCGGAAGTTCCTCTAGGACGCGGCGCACTAACTCCTCCCGTATGTGCGGAACGTGGTTCTCCCATACCTGGGAAACAACTCTCTCGACAATTTCCTCGAGTTCGCTTCGGTCTGCCATGGTCAGTTCGGTGCTTCAGCCGCTGGATCTGGCTTTCTTGCCCTTCATCCCCGGTTCAAGCTTTTGGTAAACCTCGATTATATGGTCACTTGGCCGGTGTTTTCCGGTCACGTAAGGACGTGTTCTACTGCGGAATCAAGGCTCTTTGGAATTTATCGCAAACCGGCCCGGCATAGATACGTCAAAACAGTTAGCTCGGAAGGCGGGTTACCAAGTAAAATAACATTTCTCTCGAGCACCCCGGGCATGAAAATTGTTGCATCGGAAGAAGAATGACAGCCATCCAACAAAAGGTAACCGAACCAGTCAGTGATGAGCTGGCTCTGGTTCAGACCGCCAAAAGCGGAGATGTATCGGCATTTGAGGAACTGGTCCGGCGCTACGACCGGAATGTGTTTCGCATTGCGCAGCACATCACCCAGAACCGCGAAGACGCGGAAGATGTGGTGCAGGATGCCTTCCTTAAGGCCTACAGCAATCTGAATCAGTTCCAGGGCCAGAGCAAGTTTTATACCTGGCTGGTGCGCATTGCGGTCAACGAAGCGCTGATGAAGCTGCGGCGACGTCGGCCGGAGCGCATGGTCTCGCTGGACGAGGACGTCAAGACCGAGGAAGATTCGGTTCCCCGCGAAGTCGCCGATTGGAGTCCGAATCCGGAACAGCAGTATAGCCAGGCGGAACTGAAGGAAATCCTGACCAAGACGATTCAGGGACTGCCTCCGAGCTTTCGCACGGTCTTTGTTCTGCGAGACGTGGAAGGTCTTTCGACCGAGGAGACGGCTGAGGCGCTCGAACTTAGCATCCCTGCGGTCAAGTCGCGGCTGTTGCGGGCGCGGTTGCAGTTGCGGGAACGGCTTAGCCGTTACTTCCAGAAGCGTGATAGCGGAGATGGCAAACAGTGAAGTGTTCTGAGTTTCTGCAGGAACTGACCAACTACCTGGACGGCGTCCTTGACGACCGCACCAAGGCCGAACTGGAAGACCATCTGGCTTGGTGCCACAACTGCTACGTTGTCTGCGACACCACCAAGAAGACCATCGAGATCTACCGCGACTCTCAGCTCTACGAACTTCCCGACGATCTGCGCAACCGCCTTCGCAGCGCCATTGTGGCCAAATGTGAGGCACACAAAAAGGCGGGCCCCCAGGAAGCCTGAGCGCAACTAGGCGCGAGCGTCGGTCGGATTTCGCTACAGGGAACAACGGGCATGGCGAGCTTGCAGCGCTAACCCCTCATCCAGCAGACACTTCCGCTTATCCACATCCGTCGCGTGCACCCACCTCGTACCCCCCAGGAACCTTTCTGGGCAAAACTGAATCTAAGTAAACAGGACCGGGCAAGTTTCGTATTGAGGGCTGCCGGGGAGGGCGGTATGATGGCGAAATTGTTCGAAGTTTTCTTCGGTTGCAGACATTCTCATTATAGTTTTCCTATCACGGTGCGATCGCGATCGCGGCGCAATACCGCAGCCTCGCTGACCGGCACCTACGTCGCATGTCTCGATTGCGGCAAAGAATTTCCTTATGACTGGCAGGACATGAAGGTGGTAACGTCAATCGCGGCCAGGAGCCGTCGGGTACCCGCATTGGCTCCGAAAGAAGCTGCGTAAAAGAGTCCACCCGAAAGGTTCAGCCTTTTCCGGCCATGCCGCGAGTTCCTCGCGGCTTTTCCATTTCCGGCGAAAGTAAGCCCCAAAATAAAAGCGGCGGCCGAAGCCGCCGGATTGAATCGTGTTGACAACATCCTGTTTGGGCTCAGTTGCTGCTGCTGTCATCCCGCCGCTTCAGCGTAGGGCGGCCGTCGTCGTTTGTCTTGTCGTCGGTGCCGTTCTTGTCCGGTGTCGAGGTCCGTCGCAGACTCGGCTTCTTGCCGTCGTCCTTCTTGTCGAGCACCTTGTGCCGGTTCTCGATCGCTGCCAGCCGCCCCTTGACATCGTCAAACTCGGAGGTTGAGACGACGTACTGCGCCCGTGCCGGCAGGATTTGCGCAATCTCTTCCTGCGATTTGGCGATCCGGTCCGGAGTCTGAGGATGGGTCGAGAACGCCTTGGCTAATGTCCCCGGTTTCTTCTTCTCCTGGGCCTGCACCTTCTCAAAGAAGCTGATAAAAGCTTGAGGGTCGTATCCCGACTTGTACATGTACTGCATTCCCAGGTAATCGGCCTCCGCCTCGAAGCCGCGCGAGAAGTGCAGGAAGGTCATGGGCAAGGCCAGGCCCGCTGCCTCGTAGCCGGCATAGCCGATAGCCCCGCCGACAAAGATCAGTGGAATCGAAGCCATATTCATCAAATTGCCGCGGGTATTTTCACGCGCCGCATGGCACGCCGCCACGTGGGCAATTTCGTGCGCCATCACACCAGCCAGTTCCGCTTCTTCGTCGGCCGCCAGGATCAATCCGGAATTCACGTAGAAAAAGCCGCCGGGCAGAGCAAAGGCATTGACGTCGTCGGAGTCAATTACTTTAATGGTGAACGGTACTTGCGCGTCGGAATTGCGCACCAGGTTCTGCCCCAGCCGATTGACGTATTCCGTTACCACCGGGTCCTGGATCAGTTTTACCGTGGATTCGACCTGCTGGGAGTAACTTTTCCCCATGGCAATCTGTTTTTCCACGCCATACCAGTTTCCCAGCCCGGTCTTGCAACCCACATTCCGATTGCCGACGGCATCTACATCTCCCTTGCCGCCCTCATGTCTAACCTTGTCCGGGTCCGCCGGCTCGACGCTCGGCGGCGGGGTCTGGGGCGAGGTTTTGGCCGCTGCGTTGTCGGAAGCGCTGTCGCTCGGCTTGGCGCCGCCTTGATCCTGCGAGAAACCCCATGGCGCCGCATAACTGAAGGTCAGCAACGCAGCCGTCAATGCTAAGAGCCGTAACTTCATGATGGACTCCCTTGTTCCGTCCCGCCCCAGGACTCTTTCTCGATTATACGCCCGCTCGGAAAGGGCGATACCGCAGATTTCCCTGTTGGGTTGGACGCAGAATTCGGTAGCAAGGTTATCCGAGTCATGTCCTATGTGCCTTGTTAACCGCGCAGGCGCCGCCTGGGCACTTCTCCGTGTCCTTCAGCGCCCTCTATGGTTAGTTCCGCTGAGGTTCTGCCACAATCTCAAACTCCACCTGCAACCCGTCTTTTACCTTCACCGTTCCGCCCCCCAGGCTAACGGGCTCGATCCCGAAGTCCCGTTGTTTCAGCTCCGCCGTGCCACGATAGTGTCCATTCTCTCCCTGGATCTCCAGCTTTATCGGATGGGTGTGTCCGTGCAGACGCAGGTCTCCACGCACGATCCAGCGGCCCTCTCTCTTACTTTCCACCGCGGTGGAGTGGAATCGTATTTCCGGAAACTGGCCGCTGTCCAGAACCTTAGGTCCCAGCATGGTCTCCCGGATCTCAGCCCGGTCTTTTTCCGATACGTCCTTGTCCATGACCCGCATCTTGCGCGCATCCACGGCCAACTCCACCGAGGGTTGGCTTTCGTTGAACGTCCCGTGCTCAATGGGCGCGTTGATCTCGTGCTCGTGCCCAAAAGCTGAAAACAGCCCCGACTTGAACACCCGCACCGTAATCACGGATTTCTGGCCATCGATCTCTCTAGGCACGCCGGTATCCGCAGCCCATAGTGCGGCAGGTAAAACCGCCGCCGCAGACCACATCGCAAAGCATCTGCTTCGAGCTCTCATCTCTCCCCCCTAGCTGTGTGTAAGACGTGGGGCCGCGACGCCCCAATCCCGAGACTTGGTAGAATCTTGTCAACTGAGATGCGCATTCCCGCTCAAGGCACGACAAAATCGAGGCCAGTGTCCATTCGCCGACTCGCTTCTGGGAGTGAAGCATACACTGCAAGGAACCCAGGTGAGTGATAGCCAAGTGGAACGGTTTGCGCCCGGTTGGCCGGGAATTCCTCCGCGCTGGACTTCGAGTGCGAAGAGTGGCGTGGGCACCGCGCTCAACCAGCACAGCCGTGTGTGGTTTACCCTGAGCCATGGCATCCTGAATGAAGTTTACTTTCCGCGGGTTGATCAAGCCTGCACCCGGGACCTGGGACTGATCGTGACCAACGGCTCCAGCTTTTTCTCCGAAGAAAAACGGCACTGCAAGTTTGAAAGCGTGCCCCTTGAACCCGGCGTTCCGGTTTACAAACTGACCAATACCGAATTGCAGGGGCGCTACCGGATTGAGAAGGAAGTCTTTTCCGATCCTTATCGGAATGTCGTCCTGCAAAAGATCCGCTTTGTCCCTCTGCAAGGCAGTCTGGCCGATTATCACTTGTACGCACTCCTGGCCCCCCATCTGGCAAATTGGGGCAGGGAAAATACCGGCTGGGTCGGAGAGTATAAGGGCACTCCCATGCTGTTTGCCCAGCGCAACGATTGCGCGCTGGCCTTCGCCTGCTCTGTGCCATGGCGAAAGATGACGGCCGGTTTTGCCGGATTTTCAGACGGATGGCAGGACCTCTCCCAGCATTACCAGATGACCTGGGAATATACTCACGCGGAAAACGGCAACGTTGCGCTCACCGGCGAGGTCGACCTGGCGGCATGTGGCGGTGAGTTTACCCTGGCGCTGGGCTTTGGTGAGATCTGGACCGAGGCAGGACTGCACACACGTGGCAGTTTACTCGAGTCTTACGCCGAACTGCGTTCCCACTATGTGTGGCATTGGAAAAGTTGGCAAGACAGCTTGCTGAAACTTGACGAGCCTCGCCGCGAAGTGGACCTCTATCGGACTAGCACGGCTGTGATGCGTTCGCATGAGTCGAAAGATTTCTTGGGAGGAGTAATCGCCAGTCTTTCGATTCCGTGGGGCTTCAACAAGGGTGATGAAGACCTGGGCGGATATCACCTCGTGTGGCCACGGGATCTGGTGGAAACCGCGTTTGGCTTTCTGGCCGCCGGCGCGGAATCCGACGCTCTGCGCATCCTTCGCTACCTCGAAGCCACGCAGGAAGCGGATGGACGTTGGGCGCAGAACATGTGGCTGGATGGGCGTCCCTACTGGAGCGGGATGCAGATGGACGAAACCGCCTTCCCCATTCTGCTCATGGACGTCATGCGGCGGCACTCGCGATTTGTTCTGGGCGATCCGCAACGCTTGTGGGCCGCGGTAAGTCGCGCGGCCAGCTTCATTGTCCGCAACGGGCCGGTGACCCAGCAGGATCGCTGGGAAGAAGATCCTGGATACTCGCCCTTTACCCTGGCCGTCGAAATCTCCGGCCTGCTCGCCGCCGCCGATCTTGCCGACGCGGTGGGACAACCCGATATCGCCACCCACCTGCGCGAAACGGCCGATTGCTGGAACGACAACATTGAGCGCTGGGTATATGCAAAAGATAGCGACCTGGCGCGGCAACTCGGAGTGGAAGGCTACTACGTGCGGATCGCGCCGCCTGACGCTGATTGCGCATCGTCTCCCCTGGAAGGCTTCGTCCCCATCAAGAACCGGCCGCCGGGCCAAAACGCCGAGCGCGCCGCACACCTGGTTAGCCCGGACTCGTTGGCCCTGGTGCGGTTTGGTTTGCGCGCACCCGACGATCCCCGGATCCTGAGCACGGTAAAAGTCATCGACGCTCTGCTCCAAGTGAACCTGCCGCAGGGCCCTTGCTGGTATCGGTACAACGGCGACGGTTACGGCGAACACGAGGACGGCTCGCCTTTCGATGGCACCGGCATTGGGCGGGCCTGGCCGCTGCTCGCGGGCGAGCGCGGACATTACGAACTCGCTGCGGGACGTCCCCAGGCAGCCGGGGAGTTGCTCAAAGTGATGGAGCTTTCCAGCGAAGGGGGCCGCCTGATTCCCGAGCAGGTCTGGGACTCGGCGGATATCCCGGCGTTCGAACTGTTTCGCGGCAAACCTTCGGGGTCGGCGTGCCCGCTGGTTTGGGCGCACTCCGAGTACATCAAGCTGCGCCGCTCACTACGCGATGGGAAAATCTTCGACCAGCCGCCACAGACGGTGCAGCGTTATTTGGTGGAAAAGCAGAGAGCCACGCATTTTGAATGGCGTTTCAACAACAAATGCCACAGTATGCCGAGAGGAAAAAAGCTCCGGCTGGTCGTGCCGGTGCCGGCGCAAGTGCACTGGACCTTCGACGGATGGCAGACTGCGCAGGACACGAATTCTCGTGACCCGTTAGGCGTATTCATCGCGGATCTGCCAAGCGACCAGTTGACGTCGGGCCGCGAGATTATTTTCACCTTCTACTGGCAGCGAGAGCAGCGGTGGGAGGGGACGAACTACTCCGTAGTCGTGGAGTGAGCCATGCCCCGGTTAGTTGGGTTGCCGAAACCGGGCTCAGCGAGCGACTGTGCCGCCTGCATCACCAAACTTCGCAGGACCTTCCTCGCTCCACCCACCCCGCGAAATATTGGAATAAAGCGCGCCCGCGCAAATCGCGGACGCGGTCAGCAGTCCGATGCCCTCCCAGAACGGCCCCAGCAGCACATGCCCCAAACCAAACAACGCCATATACACCATGAAGCAGCCCAGAACCCACGAAAGCAGGTTGCGGCCCAGGTCGCGGGTCGACGGCACGTCTGGTGCTAGGCGCGCAACCGGCTGCCATCCGGTCACATGCGGTCGAACACTGCGGTAAAACTTCACCAGAACGTCCTCCGGCTCCGCTTTGGTCACATAAGTGACGATCAGCCAAACCAGCGTAGTGATGACGGTTGTGGTCAAAGCCGTCTTGGCGAAAACCACCGGGTTAGTGCCCGAAAAAGGCACTGTCCAGCGCAGCCACACGGTCATGGCCAACGCCGTCGCCATAGCCGAAATTTCGCTCCAGGCGTTGATCCGCCACCAGTACCAACGCAGCAAATAGACACCACCCGTGCCCGCTCCAACCTCCAAGACCACCTGCCATCCGGAACGAATATCAGACAGAAGAACAGAAATTCCCGCAGAAGCGATGACCAGCAACACCGTTGCGAGGCGTGAAATCAGCACATAATGTTTGTCGTTGGCGTCGCGCTTGATGAAGCGCCGATAGAAATCCGACACCAGATAGGAAGCGCCCCAGTTTAGTTGAGTCGCGATGGTGGACATGAACGCCGCCATAAATCCCGCGATCACAATTCCCCGAAGCGCCGGCGGCACGTGTTGGCTCACGATCAGCATGTATCCGGTCTCCGGATGTTCCAGGTGCGGATACAGCACCACCGCCGCCAAGGCGGTAAGAATCCACGGCCAGGGACGCAAGGCATAGTGCGCGACATTGAACCAGAGCACCGCGAGCAAGCCGTTGCGTTCATCTTTCGCGCTGAAGATGCGCTGCGCTATGTAGCCACCGCCACCCGGCTCTGCCCCCGGATACCAGAAAGCCCACCATTGCAGTCCGATATTGACCACAAACGTGATCACCGGCAAGATCCAGATTCCTTCCTGTGAAAATGGGCGGGAAAAATCCGGAAAGAAAGCGGTAGCATCGCCAGCGCCCGGTCCCGCGGTTGCCCGCATTTCTGCCAGCCGACTGAGCAGCATGCCCATGCCACCCGCCGCCGCCACGGCATACCACGCCACGGCGATCACAATCGCCATTTTCAGTGCGAACTGAAACAGATCGGTCCAGAGCACGCCCCACAATCCTCCGAGCGCCACATAGAGTCCGGTGAACGGAATCAGAAACAGAACACAGATGGCCAACGCGTTGCGGTCGCTCACGCCCAGCGTGACCGCCACTATGCTGGTCATCGCTTTCGTCACCCAGCCCAGAATTAGACAGTTCATCAGCAGGCCGAGATAAATAGCGCGGAAGCCGCGCAGAAACGCAGCCGGCTTTCCGGAATAACGCATCTCGGCAAACTGTACATCGGTCAGCAGGCCAGAGCGTCGCCACAGGCGGGCGAACAGAAACACGGTCATCATGCCCGACAGCAGAAACGCCCACCACAGCCAGTTTCCGGCGATGCCTTGGGTATAGACCAGGCCAGTCACCACCAGCGGGGTGTCGGCGGCAAAGGTGGTGGCCACCATCGAAGTGCCCGCCAGCCACCAGGAGACGTTGCGTCCGGAGACAAAATAGTCGTCCACGCTCTTGCCGGAGCGTGAGCGGAAATAAAGGCCCAGCATCAGAGTAATACCGAGATACAGGACGATCGCTGACCAGTCGAGAAGGGTGAAATTCATGGCGGGAGAGAATATACCCGAGCCGGACCGAATTCAGGAGAAAAATGCGCGGCCTAGCCAAGTCGCGCAAATAAACCCGCGACTGTTGCAGCAAAATTTCTTGCGCCCAAATTTATGGCGACGGCGCGGGCTTCTTTTCGGGCTGGCCCTGAAAATAAATTTCAGCCACGCCCTCCGCGATATGTCCGGGGTGAGCCCCAGCCAGGTTGGACAGCACAACCACGGTCAGCTTGTCATCCACATAGCGGGAAATCTGGGTCTGGAAGCCTTGCCAGGAGCCCTCGTGATCGATCAGGCGATGGCCGTGGGAGTTTGTAATCTCCCACCCAAATCCGTAATGACCGGAATTGGGCTGACCGTCGTTGAGCTTGACCGGAGTCCACATTTGTTCCAAGCGATAAAGTTTCAGTAGCTTTTCGGTGTAGAGCGCCGCATCCCACTTGGCCAAATCCAGAATCGAAAAATAGAGGCTGCCGTCAGCGGTGGTATTCAAAGTCGGCGAGACCCACTCCTGGTTCTTTAGTTGACCCTTCACCAGTCGATAACCGGCCGCGCGGTTGGGGATAATGTCAGCCTCGCTCATGATGCGCGTGGTCTGCATCCCCAGCGGATGGAAGATGCGCTCTTCGAGCACATCGCCGTAGAACTTGCCGGTGACCCGGTGAATCAGGATGCCGAGCATCAAATATCCGAGATTGCTGTAACTCCATTGCGTACCCGGCGAAAAGCCCAGCGGGATTGCAGCCACAACTTTGAAAAGTTCGGCTTCGGTGTAGTCCTTGCGGAAATCGAAATCTTTCGGGTAATCCGTGAATCCGCCGGTATGACTAAGGAGATGGCGAACAGTAACCGGCTTCCAGCTGGCCGGAGCCTCGGGAAAATATTTGGTGATGGAGTCATCCAGCCCAATCTTCCCCTCCTCGACCAGCATCATGACGGCGGTAGCAGTGAACTGTTTGCCCACAGACCCGGACTGGAAAATTGTTTCGGGCTTGACCGCCACACGGTGCTCCAGGTTGGAAAAGCCAAAACCCTGAGCCCGCACAATTTTTCCGTCATGCGCAACCAAAAGAGCCACGCCTGGAATGTGCTGCCGGTCCATCTCGCCTTTGACGTAGGCTTCCACCGCACCAAAGTGGTCAGCCGGCCTCTGGCCCAAAGCAGCGCCAGACAGGGCGAAAAGACCTACCACGAGTCGCAAAGTAGACTTGTTCACGCCGGCACCCTCTCGAGAAATAAATAGCACGGAATACCTCCGGGCAGAAATCTCCCGCGACTGTCGTTAGTGTTGTGAAGGCTGGAAGCTGATTGCTGAAAGCTGACGGCTGAACTAACCCGAATACACCAGCTCCACCACCGTGCAATCGTCGCTGAGCGGAGTGCCGCCGCAGAAGTTGGCTACTGCGGTGAATATATCTTCGAGCGAGGAACTTTTGGCAGCCACCGTTTCCAGGCGCGAGTCCTCAAAGAAGTCGCCGCGCGCGTTTTCCGCCTCCGTGACCCCGTCCGTGACCAGAATCAACCGGTCCCCCGCATGCAGACTGCAATGATCGCTCTCGTAGGTGGCATCGGCGAGCAGGCCCACCGGCAGGTTGCCATGGGGCGGCCGCATCACTTCATGGTTGCAAACCAGCAATGGAGGCACGTGGCCGCAATTGACGTATTCCAGTTCCCCATCGCGCCGTATGCGCGCTATGATCAGCGTCGCGTACTTTTCTCCAATGTGCTTGTGCGTGAAAAACCGGTTAACCGCGGCCACAATTTCCACCAGCGGCATTCCGGCAATCAATTGCGAATAGATCATGCCTTGCAGGGTGGAAGCCAGTAGTGCAGCCGAAACTCCCTTTCCGCTGACGTCCGCCAGCACCACCGCCAGGCCTTCGTCGGTATTGACGGCATCGAAGAAGTCGCCGCCGATCTCTTTACAGGAAAGATTTCTCCCTTTCAGCCGCGCAAACGGAACCTCGGGAATCGTCACTGCCATCAGCCGCTGTTGGATGGAAGCGGCGATGGAAAGCTCCTGCTGGTAGCGGCGGGACGCTTCTTCGGCTTGCACCAGTCTCGCATTCTCGATCAGCGAGGCAGCTTCAGTCGCGATCGCCCGAAGAATGTCGTTGCTCACGCTTGAAATATCGCGCGAAGCGAACCGCGAGTCCACGTACAGCGCGCCCATCACCTCCGCTGAGCTTTCCGTGGGTGCCGGAGCCTGCGCGCCGCGCGTGGCTTGCACCTGAGGCTTGCGCAACGGAATGCAGATTACAGTGCGCAGATCGTAGGCCACAATGCTGTGCCGGCCCGCCAGGTCAAGCGACTGACTTGTATCCGTGATTACGAACTCGGAATTGGACTTGAGGGCCTCGTCCAGAATGGAGTGCGATATGGTCGTGTCATCCAGCAGCGGCTCGTCCTTGGAGTTGCGCCCCGCGGCTAGGCGCAGCTTGCTCTCCTCGTCCCGCAGGAAGACATACCCGCGTTCGGCACGGGTTAGTTTTAAGGTCGCGTCCAGCAGAGTCACCAGAATCTCATCGAGCACGCCCGTCGTGTTCAGCTTGCGGGCAGCTTCGAGAAAAAGCGTCAGCTTCTCCAGGTCGGTGGCATCGGTGGAGATCTGTATTCCCGAAATCTGGCTCAGGAACTCTCGCGCCGTGTTGGAGCTGGCATGATGGGGATGAAAAATAACGTAGGACACATCGCGCACGCCGAACTCCACCCGATCGTTCCGCTCCAGCGTCTTGCGCTGTACCCGTTCACCGTTGACGAAGGTTCCGTGCTTGCTGCCCTGGTCCACTACGCAAAACTGCCCGTCTTCCGACGTGATCAAGGCATGGTCGCGGGAGACGCGAGGATCGGCAATCACCAGATCCTTATCAACTTTGCGTCCGACGGTGAACGGAGTATGGTCGAGATTAATGGTGCGCTGGTCGTTCCCCTGCACGTAGACCAGGGTAGGAAAAATCCCCGATCCTGGAGACGAGACCGGGCCCGTGATGGGTTGAAAAGACATGTAGAGCTGCCCTACTTCTCCTCTGCACTCAAAAATAAGATGACAGGACCGCCGGTTCAAATCGCCTGGACGCGGGGGGGACGGCAGATCCCAGGCTCAAGCAATCCCCTGACCGAGAGCGGCCAGCGCTTCCTCTTCGCTGTCAAAGACCTGGAAAACCGTTGCCAGCTTGGTAATCTGCAGCACGTCGCGCAAGCGCTGGCCCAGACCCGTGAGCTTGATATCTGCGCCCGCCGAGCGCGCGGAGGAATAAACACCCACCAGTGTTCCCAGGCCACCGCTATCGATATAGGTCACATCGGAAAGATTCAGGACTATTCGCGGCGTCTTCGTCAAAGCCTCCTTGAGGCTATCCCGCAAAGCCGTGGCTTCTTCTCCGAACATGACGCGGCCGTGACAAGACATGATGGTGACCCCTTTGACCACACGCTTGTCAATCTTGAGGTTCATATCATCCTCCGAAACTTGGGCGGGCGGCCAGAGCGTGCGAAAAGAGTAACATGACCGCAGCCCAATGCAAGGCCGATGCGGCCAGTCGTGGCCGCGGTTTCCGCCAATACCAGACAGCGGCCTGGATCAACGCGCCGAGGGCGAAGCCTGCAACTGATCGATGGCACAGAGACTGAGCAGTCCCAGAACCACAAGGGGCATGGCCAGGCTGGTATACAGAGGCACAGCCCAAGCTCGTTCCACCGAGCCAGCAGGCAGTAACAGCCCAGCCAGCGTCATTCCACAGGCCGCCAGCCAGGGCCAGAAAACCACCAGCGCACCCACCACGCAGGCAGCGCGAGTAGGACGATTTCGGCTCCAAAGACCTTTCCAGGAGGTAGCGACGAGGAATACGGCAGGCAGCAGAAGAACCTGATTGTAGGGTGCGAAAGTGGGCACGATCATCAGGGTTACCGCCAGAACCAGGGCCAGGATGGTGCCGAAGGCAGCTGAATCCTGGGCGACACGACGAAAGCGCCAGCCTACAGCGGCCACCGCAATCACGGCTGCGCCGGCAATTACTTTCCCTAGCACAGGTGTGGCCAGCACGTCCAAGAGTGAACCCGCGCCCCCGGTGTACTGGCGATAGGCTGCGACCGCTTCGCGAAACCGGCCGATCCATCCCGGCAAGATGTATTCGGACGCGGCGAAAAGAACGGCAGTGGTCGCACCCAGGCTCAACACAAAACGCCAACGCTGACGCCAATCGCTGATCGCCCATAGCACCAACCACGCCGCCATCGGCAAAACCAGTTGAGGCTTGATGGTCGCCACCGCCAGGAGAAAACCGGCAAGCGAGAAATACCCCGCTACCAGCGCCGCGGCGCCGGCGGCGATCAGGCCGCCCACTAACAGGCTCAGCTGCTGCAGCTTAAGTCCCTGCACCACGGGAAAGCTGCCAATCGTCAGGATCATGAGGATCGCTGTGACGGCGATTTGCGGACGCCAGCGCAATACCCGCAACCACAGGGGCACGCTGGCCAGGGTCAGGATCAGGAGCAGCCAGCGCAGACCGGATTGCACCACGGGAAATGGCAAGCCGATTGTCGGCGCCAGAAGAAAAACCACATACACTGGATAGGCAAAACCCTGCTGATCCTTGGGATCGTCAGCGCGATTGGGGTCGAGAGGGCGTCCGTAGTATCCGCTCTGAATTTCCCGCGTGACTTCGGGACTGTACGGATCGCGATGATGCAGCAGCAATTCCCGCGCCCCCAGCCAGCGCGGATAGAGATCGGAAAGATTGCCTCGCGGGCGTTCGTGGGCCGCCGCATACACCTCCTGATGACGTATGAGCATTGTCTGCACGTAGAACCACATACTTCCGGCGAACAGCAACGCCAGGAGCAGTCCGAGTCTGGAGTCTTTGAGCAATCGTATGGCGGAAATAAAGGTCGCTACATGTTACAACTTATGCGAGCGAAGGTCCGTTGCGATTGCGAATCTGCATTTCCGCTGCGATTGGAGTGGCGACTGGGGCGTTCTGCTATTTTCTGCTGGCCCGCCTGAGGCAAGGAGCCGGCGATTTTGGTTGGACCCTTCATCTAGCCGAGCGTCTGCTGGCGCGGCAAAATCCTTACGACACTCCACTGGAGCAATATCCTCTGACCTCGGTGTTTTTTGGATTGCCGTTGGTGTGGCTGCGCCCGGAGGTCGCCGCGGGTCTGTTTTATGGCGTCAGTTCCGCTTTGCTCGCGTTTGGCGTGACCCGGTACGGCTATCATCGTTTGTTGATTTTCCTGGCATTTCCCTACTGGGCGGGCCTGCTGGTGGCCCAGTGGTCTACGTTGATCGTTGCCAGCGCCTTCCTCCCGCTACTGCTGCCCGCCACCATGGTCAAGCCCCAGGTGGGTTTGCCGGTTGCGATCACTTATCTGAGCCGGCGCGGAATCCTGGCCTGTGTGGTGGTCGCCTTGCTTAGCGTGGCAGTGATGCCTCGGTGGCCGCTACTCTGGCTGGGACAACTGAAGCACTACGAGCACTTCTTTCCACTTCTGATTCTGCCCGGACCGCTGCTCCTGCTGGCGCTGTGGCGCTACCGCGACCGGGATACGTGGTTTTTGCTGCTGACCGCAATCATGCCGCAACGCTGGTTCTTCGACGCTTTCATTCTGTGGTTGATTCCGAAATCGCGCCGGGAAATCGTTTGGACTGGTTTCTTCAGTTGGGGCGCTGGAATTTGGCGCTGGTACCATCCGCCGCTCGACTTCACGCAAGTGGGAAGGTGGGCCGTGCTATTTCTATATTTGCCTATGTTGGGAGTAATACTGGCGCGTTTGCGAAACACGAGCGCCGTGTCCGACGAGCCATAGAAGTAGTTTTTGCGTCTCTCCTGTGTCTTCCTTGGCGGTGTGGGAGACCTCGCCGGAGACGCTAGAAAGAGACGTTGCTAGCAACGTCTCTACACCTCAAGAACGGTTCGCTACCAATGAATGAGCTTTTCTCCACTCGGCGAGTTTTTGTGGCCGTCCTTGCTCTGGGCCTGTTCGCTATGGCGGCTCGTGGCGTGATTGACCCGGACGTTTGGTGGCACCTGCGTACCGGGCAGCTGACGCTTCAGAATCACGGCCTCTTCCACGCCGACCCTTACTCCTTTACTCGATTTGGCCAGCCTTGGGTAAACCACGAGTGGCTTTCGGAAGTCTTGCTCTTCGATGTGTATCGCGGCACCGGATTCGCCGGGTTGATTGTGCTGTTCGCGGCAGTTATCGCGATAACGCTCTTGCTGGTTTTCGTGCGTTGCCCGGGGCGCCCTTACCTCGCCGCCTTAATTACGCTTTGGGGAGCCTTGGCCTCGGCGCCTGCCTGGGGAGTGCGGCCCCAGATGTTTTCCTTCCTGTTGGGGAGCATTTTCCTGATGCTACTGGAAGCCTCCAGCAAACGCCCTAACCTAGTGGCATGGACTGCGCCATTAATGCTGTTGTGGGTCAATCTGCATGCGGGATATCCCATCGGACTGGCCTTCCTGGCGTTATTCCTGTTCGGCGAAGCGATAGAGGCAGCGGTGCTCCCCGGACAAGGGCTGCAATCCGCGCCCCGCCTCAAGAGGGTGGCTTCGGCCTTCTCGGTTTGTCTGGTGTTGGCAGCGTTGAATCCTAACGGCGTACGCATCTTCCGCTACTCCTTGGAGACGCTACGTTCCGCTGCAATGCACCGGTTCATTCAGGAGTGGTTCTCTCCGGACTTCCACAATCCGACGTACCTGCCGCTTCTCCTCATGCTGCTGGCTCTCATTGCCGGTCTTGCTCTCTCGCCGCGACGCCCACGGCCGCGCGATCTCGTGCTGTTGCTGGCCACGATCCCTTTGGCGCTGCGTTCCGTGCGTCACATCCCCATCCTGGTGCTTGTCCTGGTGCCGGTCCTGTCCGGACTAGCCGAGGCCTGGCTGGAGCAGCGCGGTGTCGGCCAATTGCTCCAGAAGGGGCAAAATCGGCCAACTTCCCGAACCGCAATCGCCAATTTCCTGGTGCTGGCCAGCTTTGCAGTCTTTACTCTGGTCAGGGTTCGACAGCTGGCGGGTACGCAGGGGGAGACGGAGGCGAAACACTTCCCCATGGGCGCGGCCGATTTCCTCAACCGCGAGCATCCCCCGGCACCCATCCTGAATCACTACAATTTTGGCGGTTATTTCATCTGGAAGGTGTACCCCCAATACCGCGTCTTTATCGATGGCCGCGCCGATGTTTACGGCGACCGATTCATGGACGATTTCGCCGCGAGCTATTATCTGACCGACGATTGGGCAAAGCCCCTTAGACGATGGGGAATCCGCACCCTGGTCCTGCCACCCGACGCTCCGCTGATAACCGCCCTTCGACCCAGTCCGGAATGGAAGCAGATCTACGCCGATCCTGAGGCAGTGATTCTCACCAGACGTCAATAGATTCCCGCCAAATGGGTACCATGTTAGTAACCCTATGCGATCACTTTGAGTTGCAAAGTTTTGCACATTCGATTTTATGATGTACGCCTCATTTGGGGTCGGGCAAGTTAGATCCCAAATCTCCCTTTTCGCGTTTCGCGCTGAGGTTTTTCGCGCTGAGGTTCAAGATGATTCAGGCTTTGGGCACGTTGCTGGGGGACGACGGACAGGACGTTGCGGAATACGCGGTCATGCTGGCGGTGGTTCTGGCGGTCGTCGTAGGCACGATTCGGCTGATCGGGTCGAGCGCCAACAATGTCTTCTCCTCGGTCGGTAGCGCCATCCAATAAGTCGTGGCCTCTTCCCGAAGAAAGAGTTACGGGCAATGCTGGGGGCGGGGCTCCAGCTCGCGCTGTTTTTTTACCCGACGTCTGGACGCTCGACTCTCAGCAGGCCCATTTCCAGACACACTATGTTAGGCAATGGGCGAGGTTCGCCTCTAAAAGAAAGTGTCGCTTGGTGGCTTGACAGCAGGGTATTATGGAAGGCACTCGAGAGTACGGTGCCTGCGGCGCGTAAGCTATTGATTCGGAAACAACAAATAAAATCGCGTCCCGGGACGGAAATGGAAGCCCCTATCGCGGGGTTAGGATAGGGCTCGTGCCCGTCCGCAGGGGTGTGATGGAGGTCACACAATGTCAATGAGGGATAAGGTTGTAAGTCTGTGGCGCGAAGAACAAGGGCAGGACATCGCGGAATACGCGGTGATGCTGGCAGTGATTCTGGTGATCGTCGTCGGAACCATCCGCCTCATCGGTTCCAACGCCAATAACGTATTCTCTTCCGTCGCCAGTTCGATTAAATAGCGGGCATCCGGCGATGCGAGCGTTGAGGTGGCGCTCGGTTGGGGTTTCGCTCTGAATCGCAAGGCCATGACTGCCGGAAACCCGTTGCCTGGACATTTCTCCTGGCAAACGCGCGGCAGATATTATTCCGGGGTAGGGTCTGCGCCGGTGAACCGATTCGTAATCCCCAATTGGAAGTCGGAATTCGGCGTGCTCCGGTCGTGCATCGCCGTTCCGTTGCATGGTGTCGCGCGCAGGCGCGGCGATTTCGACTTTGAGGAGCAGTCATGAATCGCACCCGGCTTTTGATGATTGGCTTTGTGGCCCTCGCACTGGGCGCAATCGTGAGTTTCGCCGTTTACCGCGCCCTACAATCGCGGGCGGCTGGTGACGCCCCCCCCGGCGTGGACGTCGTGATCGCGGCCAATGACGTTCCCGTGGGAGCCAAGGTGGAAGACCGGGACGTGAAGGTAGTGCGCTTCCCTGCGGCCGACCTGCCACCCAATTGTTTTCATCTGAAATCGTCCGTCATCGGCCGCGGCGCCGTACTGCCCATCGCCAAGGGAGAATTCTTTCTACCCAATAAACTGGCGGGAGAAAATGCTGGGTCCGGGATGCCGTCTCTCATTCCACCCGGAATGCGGGCGATGTCGGTGCGGGTGAATGAAGTCATCGGAGTCGCCGGTTTCGTGGTGCCGGGAACCCGGGTGGATGTGCTCCTCACCGGCAACCCGTCGGGAGCCTCAACCCAGCAGACCACCACCGTCCTCGAAAACGTGGCCGTAATTGCGACCGGGCAAAAACTGGAAAAAAACACCGCGGGCGAACCGCAACTCACGCCGGTAATCACCCTGCTGGTTTCCCCCGACGATGCCCAGAAACTTACACTGGCCACCACGGAAGGGAAAATTCAGTTGTCCCTGCGCAACCCCTTGGACACCAAGCAGCAGGAACTCCCGTCGGTAGGTACTGGAGCGCTGTACAAAGGTGCTTCCGCTCCGACGCCGGTAGTTCCGCGGCCTAAAGCGATAAAACATACGGTAGTCCTGACCCCGACGCCGGCGCCGGCCTACTCCGTGGAAGTGATCAAAGGAACAAAAAAAGACAATATCAAGTTCTAGGACAAGTCAGCATTCCGAGGAAGAAGACCATGTCGACCCGCTCCCGCATTTGGGAGAAACGCGAAACCGAAATCGAAATGAAGACAGGCTGCGCGGTGCCAGGGACTTCGTCCGTTTTGTGGATGCTTGTGGTCACTGTCATCGTCAGTGCTTCCCTCGCCGCCCTGTCTCAGGACCAACCGGCTACCCAGCCTCCGCCGGTACAGTCGCCCGAGCAAGTCCAGGCTCCGGGCCCTGGCGCAAGTTCGCCGGCGCCTCAAGCTGAAGCGCAAGGCTCTGCCCCCCTGCGCGTGCTGGTGGGTAAGTCTCTGCTGATTAACACCACTGAGCGACTCAAGAGAATTTCCGTCACCGACGAGACGATCGCGGACGCCTTCCCGGTCACGCCGACCCAGATTCTGGTGCATGGTCGCGCCGCCGGCGAAGTGTCGTTGTTAATCTGGGACGAGCTGGAGCGTTCCCGCAGCTTCGATCTGCGCGTGGATGTAGACGTGCGCACCGCGGCCGAAGAAGAAAAGCGGGTCTTTCCCGACGAACAGATCTCTGTCTCACCCTCGCGCTCTGCCATTGTGCTCTCCGGTCATGTTTCCACCGAGGATGTTTCCAAGCGGGCTGGAATGATTGCGGAGGCCTATTCGAAAAATGTAGTCAACGTCCTCACCTTCGGCCCGGTGGGCGCGCAGGAGGTGCTGCTCGAAGTGAAGTTCGCCGAAGTGGACCGCAGCGCCATTACTCAGCTGGGGATCAACGTGTTTGCCCCAGGACTGGGAAACACCATCGCAACCAGCCAAACCGGACAGTTCGGCTCGGTCACGATCAGCCGTTCTGCTCCCACCACCACCACCAGCGGCGGCAGTACGACCACCACCACTACGCCAACCGCACCTACAGTCAACGTCTCTGATTTTCTCAATTTTTTCGTGACCCGTACCGATATCAACCTGGGCGCAGTCATCAAGGCTTTGCAACAGAAGAACCTGTTACAGATATTGGCTGAACCCAACCTGATCGCGGTAAACGGCAAAGAAGCCAGCTTTCTGGCCGGGGGAGAATTTCCCTTTCCCATCGTTCAACCGGGCCAGGGTTTTACCGCGGTCACAATCCAATTCAAGGAATTCGGAGTGCAGCTCAAATTTACTCCGGTAATCATGCCCAATGGAAATATTCACCTGAAGGTGGCTCCCGCGGTCAGCGCTCTGGACTTCGCCAATTCGCTCACCATTTCCGGATTCACCGTCCCCGCGCTGAGCACGCGCAAAGCGGAAACCGAATTCGAACTGCAGGACGGGCAGAGTTTCGTAATCGCGGGATTGATGGATAATCGGGTGACCGACCTGTACAACAAGATACCCGCGCTGGGAGACATTCCGATTCTAGGTAATTTCTTTAAGAGCAAGAGCGCTCAAAAGAGCAAGTCCGAGTTGATGGTGCTGTGTACGGCGCGCCGCGTGTCGCCGAGTACCCAGCCACCGGCGCCACCGGCAAATCCAAAGCCCTTCATGGACAAAGATCAGTTCGACAATAAGAAACCGTCGGGCAGCGGAAAATAGATCGTGGAGACTGACCAAGCCAGCGCACCGACCGGACCAGCCGGTGATTGGTAAGAATTATCCGTAAGGGGCCAGAAGTAGGGACCGGAGATGCCCGAACTTTCAGTCGTAGTCGTCGCCCAGGACAACGAACAGCGAGCTGTGCTGCAGGTATTGGTCGACGGTACCAGCGTGGCCCGGGTCGTGCACAGTTGCGCCAGCTATCCCGCCGTGGCTACCGACCCGGTTCTGCGCCGTGTCCAGACCGCGAATCCCGCGGTCGTGCTGGTGGATGTTCCCTCGGAGAATCACACCCTGGCACTCCGGTCGATCGAACTGATCCACCAGGAGGTCAGCGGCGCGATCATATTTGCCGTCGGCAGCATGGCGCAGTCCCAGGTCATTGTAGGCGCGATGCGCGCCGGTGCCCGCGAGTACATCGAGCGTCCCACGACCACCACCGACCTTCTGGAAGCCTTCGTGCGGCTGACGGCGGCGCAAAGAAAGGTGGACCGGGAAGGACCGCGGGGGAAAGTGTTTACCGTGGTCAACGCCAAGGGTGGCAGCGGCGCCACCACCACAGCGGTAAATCTGGCACTGGCGCTGCACTCCGCCCACGGCAACGTGGCCCTGGTGGACATCGCGCCGCTCGGGCACGCTGCCCTGCATATGAACCTGAAGCCGCAGTTCACCGTGACCGACGCGATTCGCAATCTGCACCGGCTCGACAGTTCGCTCCTGGAAAGCTTCATGACCCGGCACAGCGACGGCCTGCAGCTGTTGGCCGGGGTCAACACGCCGGTGGTGGTGGAACCGGCGACGGCGGAGTTCGCTCGTTTGTTCGATTTGCTGGTGGGACACTTTCGCTACGTGGTGGTCGACGCCTCCTCGCGAGTGGACGCAACCACGCGCCTGGTGTGTAACCTCTCCGAAACCGTACTGCTGGTGGCCCACGCGGATGTCGCCTCGCTGTGGAGTGCAACTCGAATCCAGCAATATCTGGGCGAGACCGGAGCGCGGGAGCGAGTCCGGTTGGTGCTGAACCGCTTCCGCAAGATTGCCGGCTTCACCGAAGCCGACGCCGAGGCTGCGGCCGGTGTGAAACTTCTATGGAAGATTCCCAATCACTATTTTGCCGTCTCCGCCGCCATTGATCGCGGAGTTCCGCTCATGCAGCAGAGCTATAGCGAGATTGCCAGATCTTTTGCCGGCCTCGCAGCCGTCTTGACCGAGAACGACATCGACGTCAAACGGAAAGCCTGGTCGCTGTTCAAGACGGTTTAAAGGGTCCGGGTGAAAGCAGTATCCCAGGGGCTGGCTTTACCGCTGATCCTGGGTGAAACCAGGCAACCCGGTTACGACAGTCAGAGTTTCCGTGACGGGCAGGTTGACCATCACGAACTGGTCTATTTAGGCTACGAACTATGGCGAATTTGCAGACCTTCGAAAGAGCCGAGTACCAGCAGGTCAAAGCCGACCTTCACCGCAAGATTCTCGACCGTCTGGACCTGGAAAAACTGGGACGCACCCCCAGCGCCGCGGCTCGCGAAGAAGTTCTGCTGCTGATACGCAACACGGTGAACAGTGAGGCTGTCCCGCTTAGCTTCGCCGAACGGGAGCGCCTGGCCCGCGAAATTCTCGATGAAATCTTCGGCCTGGGTCCGCTGGAACCTCTGCTCAAAGACCCGACCATCTCCGATATCCTGGTCAACCGCTACAACAAGGTTTATGTGGAACGCGCCGGCAAGCTCGAGCCCACCGGCCTGAGCTTCAAGGACGACGCCCATCTGATGCAGATCATCGACCGCATCGTCTCGCGCGTCGGAAGGCGGGTGGACGAATCTTCTCCGATGGTGGATGCCCGCCTGGCCGACGGATCCCGCGTGAACGCCATTATTCCCCCGCTGGCCATCGACGGCCCCTGCTTGTCCATTCGCCGCTTCGGCCGCGACCCGGTCACCGCTCGTAACATGATTGAGAACAAGACCCTGACCGAGCCTATGCTGGAACTGTTGTCGGCCATGGTCAAAGGGCGGTTGAATTTTCTGATCTCCGGCGGAACCGGCGCTGGCAAGACCACACTGCTGAATGTCCTCTCCGGCTACATTCCCAATTCCGACCGCATCGTCACTATCGAAGACGCGGCGGAATTGCAGATGAACCAGGAACACGTCGTGCGGCTGGAAACGCGTCCGCCTAACATCGAGGGCAAGGGCGCCGTACGCCAGCGGCAACTGGTAATCAACAGCCTGCGTATGCGTCCCGACCGCATCGTGGTGGGCGAGGTTCGCGGCGAAGAAGCTTTTGACATGCTGCAGGCCATGAACACCGGCCACGAGGGTTCCATGACCACGGTGCATGCCAACACCCAGCGGGACGCGCTGGGCCGCATCGAGAACATGTGTTCCATGGCCAATCTCAATATCCCCGAAAGGGCGATGCGACAACAGATCTCGGCCGCGATTCACGCCGTGGTCCAGATCGCGCGCCTCTCTGACGGCACCCGCAAGATAATGACCATCGCGGAAGTGACTGGCATGGAGGGCGATGTGATCTGCATGCAGGACATTTTCGTGTTCGAGCGGGTGGGGATTGATGAAAACGGAAAAGTGCGGGGCGCGTTTCGCGCCACCGGGATTCGGCCAAAGTTTGCCGATCGCCTGGCTACGGCGGGTTGCCGCTTGCGGCCCGCGCTGTTCGATTCGCGGATGGAGGTCTAGCAACCGCGAACAGATTCTGTAAAGACGTAGCTAGCTGCGTCTGGGTCCGTGACAGGAGACGTAGCTAGCTACATCTCTACGACGAACTGCTTCACTGATCGTATGTTCATCCTGATCGCCATCGCCGTGTTTGTGGTCGTCGCGCTGGGAGTGTTTGTCATCGCTTCCCTGCTCGACGAGCGCAGTTCCAAAGCGCGTCTGCTGCGCGAGCGGCTCTCCACGGTGCAAAAAACTCCGGAACGCGAAGCCGGAGAGAGTCTGGCGCTGCTGCGGGATGAAGTATTGAGCAAGATTCCTGCCCTCGATAGCCTGCTGCGCCGTTCCAGCCGCATTTCGAGCCTCCAGACGTTGCTCGAGCAAGCCGATTTGAAGAGCCGGGCTGGCAATGTCGTGCTCCTGGGCGTGGTCAGCGGAGCCGCGCTGGGACTTCTGGTTCTGCTGTTCGGCTTCCCCCAATTCGCCTGGGTGGGCGTGTTACTCGGCATGTTCCTGCCCTACTCGTACGCGAATTACAAAAGGAACAAGCGCTTCCAGAAGTTTGAAGAGCTTTTCCCGGAGGCGATTGACACCCTGGCCCGGGCCGTCCGCGCCGGCCACGCCTTCACCACCGCGCTGGAGCTGATTGCCAGCGAAATCGCCGATCCGGTCGCCTCCGAGTTTCGCAAGCTGTTTGAAGAGCAGAAGTTCGGCATGCCGGTACGTGACGCGCTGATCAATCTGACCGAGCGCGTGCCCCTGGTGGACGTTAAGTTCTTCGTCACGGCCGTCATGCTGCAGCGCGAAACCGGCGGTAATCTTGCGGAAATTCTCGACAACCTATCTTATGTAATCCGGGAGCGCTTCAAAATCATGCGACAGGTGCGGGTGCACACGGCGCAGGGACGGATGACCATGATGCTGCTGATGGGATTGCCGCCCATCATCATCGTCACCATGCAAGTGATGAATCCAAGTTTCATCCGGCCGCTGTTTGACGATCCCATCGGGCACATCCTGCTGGTAGTGGGAATCACGCTGCAGACGGTGGGTTATTTCGTGATCCGTAGAGTGATCCAGATTCAGGTTTGAGATTCAGGTTTGAGACTTGATGCAATTTAGGTTTGATCCATGGTTTTAGTGCTGGCAATCGTATTGTTTCTGACCATCGTCCTGGTCGTATTTTCCTTCGGGGCGGCCGCTTATGCCCCATCTTCGGTGCTGGGTTCGCGTCTGCGGGCTTTGGGCTGGCAGCGCACCGAGCCTAAGGAAAAGCCGGCGTTCAAAGAGCGCCTGGAACAGGCCCTCGACCCTCTGAGCAAGGCTCTCCCGCTCTCGCCGAGCGATGTGTCGCGGACACGGAAATGGCTGATTCAGGCGGGCTATCGCGAGGCGCGTCACCTTACGATTTATGTTGGATCGCGCATGTTGCTGGCCTTGCTGGGGATGGCCGTGGTGATCGCGGTCCAGGGCAGTTTCGATCTGCTGCTGATGATCGGAGTGGGGGCATTTGGCTTCTTTATACCCAGGTTTGTGCTCAAGCGCATGATCCGCGACCGGCAGCGCCGCATCACACTGGCGTTGCCGGACGCGCTCGACCTTACCGTGATCTGCGTCGAAGTCGGCCTGGCGCTGGATCAGGCCCTGATGCGAGTGGGCGAAGATCTGCGCCACGCCCATCCCGACTTGAGCGATGAATTCCATCTGGTGAACCTGGAAATGCGAGCGGGCAAGCCCCGGGCCGAAGCCCTGAGAAACCTGGTGGATCGGACCGGCGTAGACGATGTGCGGGCCCTGGTTGCCACCTTGATACAAACCGATCGTTTCGGGACCAGCGTCAGCCAGGCGCTGCGTATTCATTCCGATTCGCTACGTACCGAGCGTCGCCAGCGAGCCGAGGAACAGGCTGCCAAAACCACCATCAAGATGATCATTCCTCTGGTCGTGTTTGTTCTTCCCTCCATCATCTTCGTGACTCTGGGCCCGGCCATCATCGAGCTATTTCGGATCCTGATGCCGCAGGGAGCGCATTGAAATAAATTTCGAGCCCCAGTTGCCGAGCCTAGGAGTTGTGATGTCTGTAACGGGTCCCCAGGGTTATGCACTCAATCGAACGCGCAATGCTTATCTGGCTACCCATGTACGCCTCGCTGCAACCCATTGGTCCCGCTTCCGTGGCCTGATGGCCACCGATGCCACCCGCTTCCCCGCGGGCGAAGGTCTATGGATTGTCCCCTGTCACGGAGTGCACACTTTTGCCATGCGCTTCTCCATCGATGTGCTCTACCTTGATGGCGACAGAGTCGTGGTCCACCTGGAAGAGAATCTGAAACCATGGCGTGTCGCCCCAGTTCGTATACGTGCGGCTTCGGTGCTTGAGTTACCGGGCCACACTCTGATCTCGACGCGCACAGCCATTGGGGACGAGATCGAGATCGCTCTCGGGGAGGCCACCCGCTCGTGAACGATGCTCCCAAACTTCTGGTGGAGTGGTCCTCACGACGGGAGGAATTCCTCTCCGCCATTCGTCCCGCGCTGGGACGGTCGCCCCAGCGGCTGGCTGGCGAAGCCCAGACCGGACTCTTCCCCTACTGGGGAATCCTGATTTCCTGGGGGTTTGAGCTGGCCTTGCTGGTTGCCATCATTGTGATTCCCGCAAAGCTAGCCATCATGCAGCCCTATGAGCCAGCGCCCAAACCCAAGTACGACATCATCTACTATTCCGGCAACGAGCTGCCAAAAACCGAAGACGTAGGCGGCGCGCAAGCCGGACATTCCGGCCGGGCCGGCGGGCGCGAGGCCTATCACCCAACGCAAACCATCCGGGTGGCACGCGGCAGCACGGTGCGTGAAACGGTCGCCGATGCCCCCAAGCTGAACCTTCCGGTCTCCCATTCCGCCGTCGCCAACCTGCTCGCCCTGAAAGCGCTCCCCGGGCCCGCCCCCGCGGAAGGAATGCGATCTTCCCAGCGCGCCCCGACGTTGGCACAAATGGCCGTGGCGCCGGCTCCCCAGGTGCTCGACCAATTGCGGACCGCGCCAATCCTCAACCCCGGCGTGGTTCCACCCAGCGCCGCTGCGCCGCAGCGCGAACTGGTGGCGCTTCACCTGCCCGGATCTCAAGCGGTGCAGGTGGTTCCCCCGCCGGTTTCAGCGCCAGAACAAATGACCAAGCTGAATCCGACGCTGGCATTGCCAGCTCCAAGTGTGATTGCCCCCGCACCCACGATTACCCGCGAGGTCACGCCCATGGGTCCCGGCTTCGGCGCCGACCAACTGCAGAAGCAGATTGTTCCGCCTACGGTGCAGTTGGGCACTTCCGCTGAACATCGTACCGTCAGCGGTTTGGGCAGCAATTTCGTCGTGCCTCCGACCGTCCAACTGGGCGCAGGCTTTGGGCAACGTTCCATGGCCGGTGGAATGGGTTCCGGTACGGCTGTGGTGCCACCGGCTCCGTCGTTCGCAGCAGGAGGTTCAATCACCGGCCCGGGCAGAGGAAACCGCGGCACCGGATTCGGCGGAGCGCTCGACGCGGGCCTGGCTGCGGCACCGCCCAGCAGTAACGGTGGCGGAAGCACCTCGGGCGTGGTGGTCTCCAATCAACCTGGATCGAAAGTAGGCATGCCCGGAAATGGTGGCAGCGGCGCTTTGGCGATGTCGCCTGCTGGAGGCGACAAGCCCGGACTCGGCGGTGCCGGCGGCGGCGCTGGAATCGGTCACGGCGATGGACCCGGTAGCGGGTTCGCTGGCCCAGGTTCAGGTGCTGGCAAAGAAGGCGCCGGCCCCGGATCCGATCCCAAAGCTCACGGCGGAATTTCTCCCTATCCCGGCTCTGGCGGTGCGGGCACCGGAACCAATGGCAGCCCTGCTATGCCTGGAGTTTCGGTAAAAGGCGGCAGCAGCAACATCGTGACCTTGCCCAGTTTTGGCTCGGGCGCAAGCCAGTCTGGCGCACCGGCTCGTTCGCAGACAGGTGCCGGAAACAGAGGGCCGGACATCACTGTCGTGGCCACTTCGCGCTCCGGCGGCGCATTCAATTTCTACGGCCGGCTCAAGGGTGACAAGGTTTACACCATCTACATCGCGACCGCGTTGCCGACCGTGATGTCGTACGCCGATCCCGCATCCGCAGCCCATGGCTACGCGGAAGATCTCACCGCCCCGCAGGCGATGCGTTCGGACCTGCCCGCGGGACTGCCCAGGACACGTCTCGTGATTGAATGCGTGCTCGACCGCTCGGGACTGCTGCGAAGACCGCGCGTGCTCGAACCCGCCTCGGCGGTCATGACCAGCAAAGTCCTGGCTGCGCTAATTAGTTGGAAGTTCAGTCCCGCTCTGCGGGGAGACCAACCGATTGAAGTCAGCGTCATCCTCGGATTCAATATCAACACCGACGACCAGTTCTAATAGACCCACCCTAAACATGTATCGACGGAGCGTTGCCGTCTATTCCTCCGTTGACCATCCACAACTCGCCCGCATAGCCCGGCTATGCTTGACTTCGAATTTTCTAAGGAGATGCAGTGTGAAGGCCCCTTCGGTGGTTTTTGTTTGCTTGCTTGTCCTCGCATGCACACTCGTACTGGTCGCCGGGTCCAGCGGGCAGCGGGGTCAATCAGACTCCAATGATGAGAGCAGAGTCCGAATTGGTCTGGCCATTGCCCCGGTCCATCCTCAATCTCGCGCGAAAAAACCGCGACTTGGTGGGGCTGGGCAGTTATATCATCAACGCCCAAGCCGGTTGTAACGACTGCCACAGCTGTCCATCGGATGCGGCGGGAGGAAATCCATATCTGCGGCAGCCCAAGCAATTCAACGGCGAAAACTACCTCGCCGGCGGCGTTCCCTTCGGACCCTTTACCTCACGCAACCTCACCCCGGAGCAGAACCGACTTGCCGACGGCCTCACCTTCGACCAGTTCAAGCTGATGTTGTGAACTGGCATCGATCTCGATCACGCGCACCCTGCGTTTGGCCGTTTGCTTCAAGTTATGCCTTGGCCCGTTTTTCAGAGTATGACCGACCGCGACCTGCGGGCGATCTACGAATACTTGAGCGCCATTCCGTCCGCGACGACTGGCTCCTTCACAGGCGCTGGCCAGTAGATGGTTCGCGACCCATTGTCTTAGACGCCCTCTCAAACCCCACCCTTCCCCCGGAAGAGTGGGGTTCCTGAGGCGTCCCTGACCATTTTGTCTTTCGTTCGAATAACACCGCCGTTCCATCCCGGTAAACCACATTCCACTGTGACGTCTGCTCCAGCATGTTGGCCAGCGAAGACTCTGCCGGCACCAGCACCCAGTGCACTCGTTTGTCATTCAGAAAGCTGTCCCAGTCGGGCGCGAGCCGTACTGACTTCAAGTAATCCTTTAAGAATTCTTCCCCGTAGAGGTCATGGCGGTCGTCCACGAAAACCGTATTCTGAGGATAAAGCCGGTAGATGAGGTATCCGCCCCATGAGTCCGGAGAGAAAATCGGTTCGCGAATGCCCCGCTGGGCAATCACTTCGCTGGCTTGCACAGGAAAGCTTTTGGCGTCAAAATGCGCATCCATCCACTTGTACGAACCCAGTTTGCCTTGCTGTGCGCACACCAGCAGGCCAAGAATCACTGCAGCGAGTGGCCATATATGTTCGCGGAGATTCAGTTCCATGCTTGCCATACGCAACCCAAACGCTTCCCATCGGGAAAAGGACGCTCGCAGCCTCGATGAGAGTTCCGGATTCGTGCCGCCTTCGCCGACCGCTTGCGTCAGCAGAGGCGCGACCACCAGAGTAAGCAGAAGCGACGATACCGGAAGGCTGCGCGAGGCATACAAACCGCTATAGGCCGCAAAAAGGAGCACCAACACGTGCGCCAGCGACGGCTTCCTGCCCACCGCCAATGCGACGACTGTAATTAGAAGGATTAAAACGAAGCATTGCTGAGCGACGCCATGGAAATTAGGCGAGAGAAACTCGTCAATATGGTTCATCAGCCAGTGGCTGGAAAGATACTGGTAAATATGAACATGCAGCCGGAAGCCGTATGGATTCACCAGACTTGCCGCCAGCGAAACCACGGTCACGACCCCCAGCTGTTGCAACCGCCTTGCAATGTTCCGGCGCATCTGTTCCTGCCCGCACCGGAAGCATCGGATCAAATAACTCGCCAAATAAAGGCCAAGCAGCACGAAGCCCACAACAAACCCTCCGTGCAGGTTTGCCCAGAGAAGCATCAGCACGGGCAGACACCACAACCGTCGGCCGCGGTCCGAGCCGTCCACGCTCTCTGAGCTATCCAAAAGCTGGAACCAGACTATGGTAAACAACCAGCTCAGAACATGCGGCCGCGCGAACAAATGAATCATGGACGCACCCAGAGAGAACGCCAGCAGAACTGCGGCTACAGGCAGGTCTGCGCCGCGCCGCAAGCTCAGGCGCAGGGTTAACCCAAAGGTCGCGGCAATGATCACAGCCGTGAAAAAGACGACTCCATTCAGTCCAAACCAACGGTGGATGCCGGCAAACGCCCCGTCATAGAGCCATTCCCACGCATACCACGCCTTCCCGTTCATCGTGACCGAAAATGGATCCACCCGAGTGATCGAGTGCGAGCGCAGCATCAGCTCGCCATTGCGGATATGCCATCCGATGCTCGCATCGCCCAACAGGCGCGGGGCGAGTATCCCGCCAGTCATGGCCGCCAGTAGGATGATGAAGATTAGATCAGCGATGGAAGGAAGGAGTAGTCGCAACCATGCAGGCGGCGCGACTGCCTGCGGCGGCCTGGTGAGGCTGTTGTCGGAACTGGTTTCGATCTGCGCACCTTGCGAATCCAACGTATGCTCGCACCTAACCGGACATGTTACCCGATGGAGCGGCAATCGAGGCCGTCGAATAGGCTAGGATTTGAGCTGGGCACACCTCCAAGGCTCACAGCCGATTGATTGTTGGAGATTTGCCTGGCCCCGCGCATGGTTTCGACAAAGGCGCGACCTTCCCCTTTACCAGACTAGGCGAGGGGAGGAAGGAAGAATTCCTTCCCTAAATGTTCTTGCGATAAGGCGTTTCAACGGCGACGGCCCAGTACCTAGCCGCACCCGCTCCTGCCAGAGTAATCCAACGACAACGCCAAAAAAGAAGTTACGCGTTCCCCTACTTGCCCGGCCTTCCCGCCAGCATCGCTTCGCTCTCGATTTCGGTTTCTGCCCGTGGGTATTTCGGCCTTGATCGGAACCATTTCTGGAAGGATTCCATGTAGATGTAATAAACCGGAGTGATGTACAAGGTCAGCAGCTGAGAAAACACCAGACCGCCTACCACCGCCAGTCCCAACGGACGGCGCGACTCAGCCCCAGCCCCGAAGCCCAGGGCAATGGGCAACGTGCCCATCAACGCAGCCATGGTGGTCATCATGATGGGACGGAAGCGCAGCAAGGCTCCCTGATAAATCGCTTCCGCCGCGGGCTGGTGGCTGTCGCGCTGCTTTTCCAGCGCCACGTCGATCATCATGATGGCGTTCTTCTTCACGATGCCCACCAGCATGATCACGCCCACGAAGCCGTAGAGGTTGAGCTCGAGGTGAAAGATCATCAATGTGATCAGCGCGCCAAAACCCGCCGAGGGTAAACCGGAAAGAATCGTCAGCGGATGGATAAAGCTCTCGTACAAGATTCCAAGCACCAGGTAGATGACCAGAATAGCCATCAACAACAGCAGCCCCAAGCCGCTAACCGACGACTCGAAAGCTTGTGCCGTGCCCTGGAAGCTGGTGCTGACGGTTGCCGGCAGCATTTCGCGTGCGGCCTTGCCGACCGCGTCCACCGCGTCGCCCAGCGAAACTCCCGGCCGTAAATTGAACGAGACCGTCACCGACGGCAACTGCCCCAGGTGATTAATGGTGAGTGGCCCCAGAGACCGCGTAAGCTTGGCCACCGCGTTGAGCGGAACCAGCTGCCCAGTCGAAGAGCGCACATACAGCAGGGCAAGCGCCGAAGGGTCGAGCTGGTACTGATTCTCCAGCTCTGTGATGACGCGATACGCGTTATTGGGAGCGTAGATCGTGGAAATCTGCCGCTGGCCGTAGGCAGTATAGAGCGCGTCTTCCACCTGACTGGCGGTAACGCCGAGGGCCGATGCTTTGTCCCGGTCGATGCCCACGTTAACCTGCGGGTTGGTAATCTGCAGATCGCTGGTGACATCCTGCACGAGTTTTTGGAACTCGGGATCGGTGCGCAGCTTGGCTTCCAACCGGGGAGCATCCTGATAGAGCTCGTTCGTGTCGGGCGATTGCAGCGTGAACTGATACTGGCTCTTGGTAAGCTGCCCGCCGATTCGGATGGTTGGCAGCATCTGTGGAAACGCATTAATGCCGGGAACTGCCGCCAGCCTGCCCCGCAATGCCTGGATGATTTCCTGCGCCGATTTACGTTCCTTGCGCGGCTTCAGCCGGGCAAAGATACGCCCCGCGTTGCCACCCGCAGCCGTGGACATGAAGGAATCGATATAAGGTTGCGCCATCACAACTTTGTTCAGCGCCATTTGGTGCGCGACCATGTTGTCGAAGGAAATTCCTTGCGGTCCTTCAGTAAAGATGAAAATCTGCCCTTGATCTTCATCCGGCAAAAAACCTTTAGGGATCGCCATGAACAGGTAAACGGTCGCCACCAGCACGGCGACAGAAACCGTCATGGTGGCAAATTTATGGCGGAGGGTTACCTGCAAGGTGCGATCGTAAATACGCAGCAGCCCATCGAAGAAGCGCTCAAAGAGCGTCCACAGCCGGCCATGCTGCGTTTCCTTGGACGCGCGCAGGAAGCGGCTGCACAGCATGGGCGTGAGACTGAGGGATACCAGGCCGGAAACCAGAATAGCCACACTGATGGTTACCGCAAATTCGTGCAGCAGGCGTCCCAGAATGCCGCTCATGAAAAGAACGGGGATAAAAACCGCCGCCAGCGACAACGTCATGGAAACGATAGTGAATCCGATCTCGCGCGCCCCGCGAAAAGCCGCCTCCATCGGGCGCTCGCCTAGCTCCATGTGCCGCACAATGTTCTCTAGCATCACGATGGCGTCATCCACCACAAACCCGACCGATAGCGTCAACGCCATGAGCGAGAGATTGTCCAGCGAGTAGCCGAGCACGTACATCACCGCGAAGGTCCCCACGATCGACATCGGGAGCGCCAGGCTGGGGATGGCCGTGGCTGAAAGATTCCGCAGGAACAGGAAGATAACCAGAATCACCAGCACCAGCGCCAGGAATAAGGTGAACTTCACATCATCCACCGAGGACCGGATCGAGACCGACCGGTCGTAAAGGCTGTCGATATAGACCGTGGGTGGCATCACGGCGCGAAAGCTGGGCATCAAGTGATTGATGGAGTCCACAACTTCAACCGTGTTAGTTCCGGGTTGCCGCTGAATCGCCAAAATGATGCCGCGCCGCAGACCTTTGGCGTCGAAATACCAGCTTGCCGTCTTGTCGTTCTCGACCCCATCCACCACCTGCCCCAGGTCCTTCAGGCGGACGGGCGCACCGTTCCGGTAGGCCACGACGAGCGGGCCATAATCCGCAGCCTTGTTGAGCTGGCCGTTCACTTGGACGGTATATGCCTGGTGCGTGCCGTACAGAATCCCCGTAGGCAGGTTCACATTGCCGTTCTGGATCGCGTTGGAAACTTCATCAATGCCAATCTGCCGGCTGGCCAGCGCTTTGGGATCGAGCCTGGCATGAACCGCATACTTCTGCGCCCCGTATACGCTCACCTGAGCCACGCCGCTCACCATCGAGATGCGCTGCGCCATCAGAGTCTCGGCGTATTCATCCACATCAGAAAGCCGCAGCGTCGGCGAACTCAGCGACAAGTAAAGAATCGGCTGGTCGGCTGGATTGACCTTTTGATACGAGGGCGGGCTGGGCAAATTCTGCGGCAGATCGCGCGCCGCCTTCGCAATCATGGACTGCACATCCTGCGCCGCTGCGTCCAGATTGCGGCTCAGATTGAACTGCAGCGTGATCTGTGTGGAGCCCTGCGTACTCGACGACGTCATCGAGTCCACGCCGGCGATGGTTGAGAATTGCTTCTCCAGCGGCATGGCCACAGCCGACGCCATGGTGTCGGGCGTCGCGCCCGGCAGGCTGGCGGAAACCAGGATGGTAGGAAAGTCCACATTGGGCAGGTCGCTCACCGGAAGCAGTCGATAGCCCATAATGCCGAACATCAAAATGCCCAGCATGACCAGGGCGGTCATCACCGGACGGCGAATAAAGATTTCGGCAACACTCATGGGGTTACTCGCCTTTGGTTCGAGGCGGGGCGGCTTCAGGAGCGCCGGGTGCAGGAGTTGCCGCTTGTTTAAGCTCGACCTTGGTGACTCCCGGCACCAGCCTCAATTGTCCGTCGGTTACTACCTGTTCGCCCGCGGCCAGCCCCTTCGCGATGACGGCTTGTCCGTCGCTGCCGCGATCGAGGGTAATTGGGCGCGCCTCGACCGTCATGTCAGGCTTGATCACAAAAACGAATTGCCCGGTCTGGCCATTCTGAATTGCCTGCGACGGCACCACAATCGCTTTGGGCTGCTGAGCTAGCGTCAGAACCACGTCCACAAACTGGCCCGGCCACAGCCGGCGATCGGCGTTGGCAAACTCGCCCTTCAGTTTGATGGTCCCCGTAGCTTGGTCCACGGTGTTGTCGATAAAGCTCAGCCAGCCGACGGCCGGACCACGAGTGTCGTTAGGGACAAAAGCCTGCACCCGCAATCTGCCCTGGCTGGAGTAGCGCTTGATGTCGGCCAGATTTTGCTCGGGCACAGTGAAGGTCGCATAAATCGGCTGCACCTGATTGATACTCACCAGAAACGGCGTGTCGTTCGCCTTGATCATGTTGCCCTGGTGAATCAGCAGAGGACCGGTGCGTCCGGCGATGGGCGAATAGATGGTGCAGTACACCAGTTGTACGCGCGCGTTCTCTAAGCCCGCCTGGTCGACTAGAACGGCGGCCTCAAGCGCATCCGCGTTCGACTGCATTTGCTCGTATTCTTCTTTGGAGACGACGCCCGCTTGGTTGAGTGATTCGTAACGCTTGGCTTGGGCGCGCGCATTCGCGGCCTGAGCCTGATCTTTGGCCAGCATGCCCTGCGCCTGCTTCAGCGCCGCTTCAAAAGGACGCTTGTCGAGCGAAAATAGCAGCTGCCCCTTGCTGATGTCCTGGCCTTCCTTGAAATGGACCCCGGTCAGTTCGCCCGTAATCTGGGTCTTTACGGAGACGTTCGAGTAGGCTTCCACCGCGCCGATCGCCTTCAGCTGCAGTGGAACCTCTTGCTGCTGGACGGTAGCAGCCAGTATGGGAACCGCCGTTATGGGCGGAGGCGCCGCCTTGCTCCCACCGCACGAGCTCCACAGCCCACACCCAAGCAACGCGATCAGCAATCGACATGGAATATCGCGAAACATTTGCATTGAGAACCGGGAACCAAGTACTGACAACTGAACTTATCTGGATCTGCGGTCAAAACTATTTCCGAAATCCAGACAAGACTTCTCGTTCATAAATCTCCAACGTCTGCTCTTCGTCGCCGCACATCAGGTAAATATTGAACTGGGTCACACCCACCGCAGCCAGCTTCTTCAGCTTCTGACGATGCGCTTCCACCGGCCCCACCAGGCAGAATCGGTCTACCACTTCGTCGGAAACAAAGCTGGCATTGTCGCTGCCTACCTCCGCATGATGCTGGTAGTCATACCCGGCGCGCTTCTGTACATAAGACGTAAGCGACGCGGGAAGGTCTTCCGGCTTGTAACGCGAAATTAGGTCAACCACGTGATTTGAAACCAGCGCCGGAAACCATCTCACCCGCTGCCGCGCCGTCGCAAGGTCGTCCGAGACCCAAACCGGAGCGGCGGCCATGATCTCCACCGACTTTGGATCACGCCCCGCTTCCTTCGCTCCTTGCCAGACAAAACCAAGACACCAGGCAATCAGATCGGGATCGGCAAACTGCAAAATCACCCCGTCAGCGATCCGTCCCGCCATACTGAGGACCTTGGGTCCATATCCGGCAATCCACACCGGCGGCGAACCCGTGGCCCATGACAGGCGCATCGCCTGGCCGTCATATTGCACCTCACGCCCCGCCGTCAGCTCGCGAAATGTAACCACCGAGCGCTCCAGTTCCGCCGGAGTAACCGGCTTCTTTCCCAGAACGCGCCGCGAGCTGTCGCCACGTCCGATTCCCAGCTCCATGCGCCCGCCAGAAATCAGGTTCAAGGTAGCGAACAGGCTGGCGGTAACTGTAAGATCGCGCACCGCCGGATTGGTCACGCAAGGCCCCAACCTGAGGTTGCGCGTCGCGTTCGCCATCAGAGTCAGCAGAGGATAGGGCTCTTTCCACAAAACATGGGAGTCGAAAATCCAGCCGTAACTGAAGCCCGCCTGCTCCGCCTGCTTGGTCAGCGCAACAATGCGCTCAACGGAAATATCCGGCTTAAGGGTGATCCCAAACTTCATGCGTCTCCTGTGGCAGCCCCAAGCGCAAGGCAAAGCCGTGGCTTTGTAGAATAGAATACATCACGCTTCCGCCCGAACAGAGGGGCTCTGGCAGCAGAGGGGATTGGCCAATGGGGTTCGACACTGTCATTACAAACGGCTCTGTGGTTACCGCAACCGACACCTATCTGGCCGATGTCGCCATTGCAGGCGACCGCGTGGTTGCCCTGGGTGCTAGCCTGCCGCGCGAAAATGCCAAACGCCTGATCGATGCCACGGACAAATACGTATTCCCCGGCGGAATCGATGTCCACACCCATCTGGATATGCCGTTCGGGGGCACCACCAGCGCCGACGACTTTGAGACCGGCACCCGCGCCGCCGCTTTCGGCGGCACCACAACGCTGATCGACTTTGCCATCCAGTACAAAGGACAGGGGCTGCGCACCGCCTTCGACGCGTGGATGCAGAAGGCGTCTTCGAAAGCGGTGGCCGACTACGGATTCCACTGCATCATCACCGACCTCCCCGACGCACAGCTCGCCGAAATGCCGCAACTGGTGCGCGAAGGCATCACCAGCTTCAAGCTGTTCATGGCCTACCCCGGCGTCTTCATGCTAGACGATGCCAGCATCTTTAAAGCCATGCGCACCTCCGCCAAAGCCGGCGCAATGGTTTGCATGCACGCGGAAAACGGCGGCGCCATCGATGTGATCGTCAGGCAGGCGCTGGCGGAAGGCAAGACCGGTCCCAAGTATCACGCGCTTACGCGTCCGACCACGGCCGAGGCCGAAGCCACTGGGCGCGCCATCGCCCTGGCCGAAATGGCCGACGCGCCGGTTTACATCGTGCACCTCAGCTGCAATGACGCTCTGGAGAAAGTCCGCGAGGCCCGTGATCGTGGCCTTCCGGTCTACGCCGAAACCTGCCCTCAGTATCTCTACCTTTCGCTCGAGAACATGGACGCGCCCGGCTTTGAAGGCGCCAAATACGTTTTCACCCCGCCGCTACGCGAAAAATGGCATCAGGAAAAATTGTGGAAAGGGTTGAAACATGATCACCTGCAAGTGGTGTCCACCGATCATTGCCCTTTCTGCTTCAAGGAACAAAAGGAAATGGGAATCGGAGACTTCACCAAGATTCCCAACGGCGGTCCCGGCATTGAACATCGCATGAGCCTGGTCTATTCGGGCGGAGTTGCCCAAGGACGCTTCAGCGTAAATCGTTTCGTCGAACTGGTCGCCACCGCGCCCGCGAAGCTCTTCGGCCTCTATCCCCGCAAAGGCACCATCGCCATAGGCAGCGACGCGGACCTGGTGATCTTCGATCCAAAACGTGTGCACATCATCAGCGCCAAGACCCATCACATGCGCGTGGATTACTCGATGTTCGAAGGCATCAAGGTCACGGGAATGCCAGACGTCGTGCTTTCTCGCGGACGCGTACTGGTTGAGGGCGAGAAGTTTTTTGGCCGTCCCGGCCAGGGTGAATTTATCAAGAGAGGCGCCTGCCCGGCAATTTAGCAGCGTGCGCAAGCTTCGCTGAAGTGCGCGCAGCCAAGAGCGGCGCTTTGAGCGCCGCCTCCAAAACAAGGGTTTTAGCCCCTGCCACCTCAGAAAAGGATTAAACCGATGCCGATAATCCTCGCCCCCGAGCAACAGGAACAAATGCTGTCTGCAGCCCGGGCCGCCTTCAACAACGCCCACGCCCCCTACTCCAATTTTCGCGTAGGATCGGCAATCCTCACCGAGCGTGGCACTCTCTATTCCGGCTGCAACGTGGAGAATGCCTCTTACGGTCTGACCATCTGTGCCGAGCGCAACGCCATCTTTGCCGCCGTCGCAGCGGAAGGATCTGGCATGAGAATCAAAGCGGTCGCCGTCGCCACCGAACTCGACGGACCCTGTGCCCCGTGCGGCGCCTGTCGTCAGGTGATTTTCGAATTCGGTCCCGACGCCGTGGTCCTGTTCCGTGGTCAGTCAGGCACGGAACAAATGCCGATTACAAAGCTGCTACCTGAGGGCTTCCGGTTGTGAACCAGAGGGCGAACCGACTCCGATCCTTTAAAGGGCTTCGATTCAGAGCTCAAGTCAGGGCCCTTACTCCGGCGGCGCGGAAGGGAGCCCCATCTTCCCGCGCACGGCCTGCCACTGCTCCCGCACGCGGGGATTATGCGAGAGCTCGGAGGCGCGACCTAGCGACTGCTCGGCCCTCGGCAGATCGTTGAGTTTGAAAAGACACTCTCCGAGACCCGCCCAGCCGAACCAGTCTTGAGGGTACTGCCGTATCGCCTCCTCGAACATAGGCACAGCCTGGTCGCAACGGCCTGACTCATCGAGGTCGAGGGCAACCTGCACATGCGCTCTCACCAGACTCTGCGCCACGGGCCCGTTGTTGGGCGCGTATTGGTGAGCCACTGTGAAGACAGTCAGATCATCCCTCCATGCGCCTTCCTGTCTCACGGTTAACACAGTTAACGCCACAGCCAGGAGTCCGCCAGCTGACAACAAGATAGTGCGCCCCTTCTTCGACAGGTGCCACAGCGTCGCTACCAGGATCATTAGACCGGTCAACGGTAGATATGTGTACCGGCCATGCAGAAAGTCGCCAGGGTTAAGCGAGTTCAGGTTTAGGGTCAGGAGAATTGGAAACACGAGAATGCCGCTACCCAGCAACAGGGCGCGCTGGACACCGGCCGCCTCCTGGTCCCGAAGATCACGCCGCGCCTTTCTCCAAGCCCAGACACAGGCCCACACGAAGAGTGCCACAACGCAACCCACCCCCAAGCCCGGCAAAACGACACCGCGCAGCGAGAACTTTTCTGCCAGGCCTTGATCAGCGAAAGCGCGCGACCGGACAGGCCAAAGCAGCACCTTCACATAGAACCAGAGAGTCGCTGGCCAGGACAGTAGCACCGTGCTCCAAGCTAAGTGCTGAGTAGCGGGACTGAGGTGTCCCCCCAGCGCATGGAAGCGGCAGAGAAGGTAAATCACGGTCACGCTTAGAAATGGAAGAATCTCGCGGAACGCAGGAAGCAACCGAGCTTCGAAGTTCGCGTTTCCCCGGCGCGACGGTTTTCCTCCGTGCGGCTTATCGAACGGCACAATCAAGGCCATGGCAAAAAGCACCGCGGGCCAAACGATAGCTGTTTCCTTCGCCATCAGCGCCGCCATGAAAGCAGCCGCAGAGGCGATGATCCACGCCGCCGACGGCCGGGACTTGGAGTTACCACGGATCTGCCTCCGGGACTTTTTGTGTGACTTGCCGGCCTCGAACTGCCCGCGTGCCGACATGCGCACTGCATACTCAAGGTACAGGAGCAGGCTGACAAGCAAGGCGGAGGACATCAGCGGATCGGGCACGGTAACCCAGGCCACCGACTCTGTGTGGGCCGGATGCAGCGCAAACAAAGTGGTGGCAAGTAACGCCGCAACACGATCTCGCAGCAGTTTCCAGACCAGCAGTCCAAGCAAGACGGCCACCGACAGATGCTTTACGACGCTGAGCAGGTGCCATCCCCACGGCGACATTTCATTGAGGATGAAGTTCAGCCTCAACCACAACACAAAGAGCGGCCGGTAGAAGCTCAATGGCCCACCCGGAACTTGTGCCCACACATAACTCGTGAAGTACTCCCATACATGCCCAGGTGACTGCAAGCGGGGATCGCCAACGAAGCGGTGATCGTCTAGGACAAATTGGAAATTCAATGCGGGGCTGTAAATAGCAAAGACAACCGCCACCACAGCGACGGCTACGAGGCAAACGGTCAGAGGCGAGAACAAGTCTTCCGCTCTGGCCGGTGGCGCTAAGGGGAAAGGCTTCTGTGGGCGAACCGAGCTGGGGACTTTCATTTTTATGAGGACATTGTAGGAGAATTGCCTCGGAGATGGCGGGGCAACCGCACCGCCATACCTGGCACCATCACCCGGAACAAGAACCCCCACGAATTCAACCGGGGGGTGCCCCATTCGTGCATCCCCACAGAAGTTCGCGGACTATTACGTTTGTGGCATGGATCTATACGCCCAAAGTGCCCGGCGGCGCCGGTCGGCGTCGTTGCCAGAAATGTCACTGCACCACCTGAAAAACCCCAGGCGAGGCTCCGCAGCAGAGCGCTCCGCAGGACACGCCTATCGTCCTCAGCTTCAAATTCTCCCTTGCTGTCGCGTTCTCATCCCCGATTGGCGCTGTTGGAATGCAAAGGAATTCATTTGAAACCCGGAACCAGCACTGCGGAGCTTTCCTCCGCCGTGCGGGTGTGGGCACCCGCCCCTAAGTGTTCTGTTTCTGCTGGGGCCACCTCGCCACCACCACAGTCGAGATCCCTCCGCGCGGACGAAAGTCGCCCTTCACTTCCGCCCACACCGGCCGCGCCCATTTCACCACATCCCCCAACACGCGATTCACGATGTTTTCCTGGAAGATCCCCAGATTGCGGTAGCACTGCAGATACTCCTTTAACGACTTCAACTCTAGGCAGTGCTTGTCGGGCATGTAGCGGATCGTGACCGTACCGAAGTCAGGCAATCCGGTCTTGGGGCAGACGGAGGTAAACTCAGGATCGTCCACAATAATTTCGTAGCCAGGAAACTGGTTCGGCCAGGTCTCAATCTCGGGAAACTTGGCTTTCAGACCAGCCTCGGCATGTCCCCGGGTATAGCGCGGTTTAGGCATAAGCCATTGTAACCAGCAGCGGTATGCGGAAAAGCGCAGAATTGCAGCTTCCTAGCCAGAATTCCCGCATCTAATCGAGCAAGAGCGCCAGGGGCAGTATAGGTTGGCATACGGTGGTACATTACTTAGCGGCATCTCACAACGTGACATTCACAACATGGCATTGAGCACGAACCAAACCGGTTTTCTCGGCCGGAATCGCTGGCTGGTGTGGGCCGTGGGGATCGCCGTCGCCGTGGTGTTGCTGGCCTCGTTCATGTCGCGCGGAGACGTCGTCCCCGTGCGCGTTGCTACCGTCGAGCGCAGCACCATTCGCAGCATTGTCTCCACCAACGGAAAGGTCGAGCCGTTGCAGAGTTTCGAATCCCACGCGCCCGTCGGAACCACGGTAAAGAAGCTATTGGTCAAGGAAGGGCAACAGGTAAAAAAAGGACAGCTCCTGGCGCAACTGGACGACACTGAAGCCAGTAGCCAGGCAGCGCGGGCATTGGCTCAAGTGCGGGCTGCCCAGGCCGAGACGAGCGCCGTCCAGAGCGGAGGCAATCGTGAAGAAGTTCTGACCCTCGCATCTCAGCTGGTCAAAGCCCGCGCTCAACGCGACACAGCCCAGCGCAATCTCGAAGCCTTGCAGCGTTTGCAGCAAAATGGGGCGGCCTCGCCCGGCGAAGTGAAGCAGGCGCAAGATCAGCTTGCGGCTGCCGAGGCGGATCTTAAGCTGCTCCAGCAGAAGCAAGGGGATCGCTATTCTGCGCCCGAGGTCGCTCGCGTAGAAGCCCAGAAGACCGAGGCTCAAAGCGCCTATGCCGCCGCCGAAAATATCCTCCGACAGCTGAACATCCACGCTCCCTTTGACGGCATTGTCTATTCCCTGCCGGTTCATCAGGGATCTTATGTCAACCCCGGCGATCTAATTCTGCAAGAGGCCGATCTTTCCAAAGTTCTGGTGCGTGCTTTCGTGGACGAGCCCGACGTAGGCCGCTTGGCTGCCGGACAACCAATTGAACTTACCTGGGATGCCATACCTGGCCGCAAATGGCAGGGTTCGGTTAGCACCATCCCGTCGACGGTGAAGCTGTTGGGCACGCGCAACGTGGGCGAAACCACCTGCGTTGTGGACAACCAGGATCTCAAACTCCTGCCCAACATCAACGTAGGGGTGACGATTGTTACCGGCGAGCATCACGATGCGCTGACGGTGCCGCGGGAGGCGGTTCGTCTGGACGACAGCAAGAAATTCGTCTACCAGGTCGTGAACGATGAACTGCAGCGCCGCGACATCCAGACCGCCATTTCGAATTTAACCCAGGTGGAAGTAACCGGCGGCGTGACAGAAAAAGCCCTGCTGGCGCTGGCTTCTACCAACTCCAAGCCCTTGCATGAAGGTTTGGCGGTTAAGGTGATTCGCTGAAACTGGCTTACTTAAAATGAAATTGCACACAACCATTCTAATTTGGGCGTCGCTCCTCATAGCCACTTTGACCGTGGCCCCTTTGGCCGCGGCGGATGAATCGGTTCCAGCCTTGCTGGCTGCGGGACGAGCGGACGATGCCATTACTACTTTGCGCTCAAAGATCAACGCTTCCCCCAATGATGCGCAAGCCTACAACTTGCTCTGCCGCGCATATTTTTCCATGGGCGATTGGGATCGCGGCATTAGGGCCTGCGAGAAAGCGGTCGCGATCGACCCCAACAACAGCCGCTATCACATGTGGCTGGGTCGGATTTACGGCGAGAAGGCGGACGGAGTCATTTTTTTTAAGGCTGCCTCGCTGGCCGGCAAAGTGCGGGACGAGTTCGAGACGGCGGTAAGACTTGACCCGAACAACGTGGACGCGCGCAGCGATCTGGGTGAGTTCTATCTGGAAGCGCCCGGAATCGTGGGTGGCGGACGCGACAAAGCCGAAGCCCAAGCCCGGGCGCTGGCTGTGCTCGATGCCGCCAAGGCGCACTATCTCAACGGCCGGATTGGGGAGAAAAGGAAAGAACCGGAAACTGCCGAGAAAGAATATCGCGCCGCGATCGAAGCCAGCCATGGCAGCGCTTTGACCTGGTTCAATCTTGCCCTGTTCTACCGCCATCAGCAGCGCTGGAATGACATGGAGGACGCCATCAACCACGCCGTCTCGGCGCAACTGGATCGGCCTGAAATTCTCATGGAGTCAGGAGAAGTCCTGCTGCGCAGTGGACGCAATTTTCCCGCTGCCGTCCAGTTTTTGCGCCGTTACCTGGCGCTGAATTCCAAGGTCGAAGAAGCCCCAGCGTTCAAGGCTCACTACCTCCTGGGCACCGCACTCGAAAAGCAAGGCGACAAACAGGCGGCAGCCCAGGAATACCGTGCCGCGCTTTCCCTCGCCAAGGGCTTCTCTCGCGCCCAGGAAGCTCTGGACCGGCTGACCCCGTAATAAACGCCGCCCGCTTGGAACCGCCTTCCTGTGTGGCATACGGAGTTGTTGGTAGCGCCGTCACCTTGCCCTCGGGATCGCCGGCGGGGGCGCCCGCGCTACAAACGATCTTTCCCTGGGCTGGCGCCTAGTTGCGGGATGACGACAGTTTGAAGTTGAGGCTGGCAAAACTGACCACTACCACTTCCCTGCACTTGTTTACAATCACCCTTTCTGTACAGTCGATTTCTTCTCGAAGGTGAACAGCGATGAAATCTGTCTTCTGTCGTGCATCGGCTCTGCCCGCTCTCCTGCTTGGAGCTTTTATTGTTGCTGCCCTGCCCCAGCTCTTCGCCGAGCCCCTACCGCTCAAGCGCGCGGTCGAACTGGCCTTGACCCACAGCACCACGACGGCCGCCGCCGGCGCCGATGAGCAACGCGTCTTCGCTTCGTACCGCGAGGCCCGCAACCAATACATTCCACAGCTCGTGGTGGGTTCAGGACTAGGCAAGTCCTGGGGCTTTCCCCTCAGCCTGGAGGGGGCGGCGCCTTCGATTCTTAACGTGAATTCTCAATCGACGATTTTCAATCCCGCAACCCGGGATTTTGTACGCGCCGCCAAGACGGATTGGAGCGCGGCGGGGGCGCAGACAAAAGACCAGCGGAATCAGGTGATTCAGGACACGGTGCTCAGTTATGCCGAACTGGCTAAGTGGGAAACGTTGGCGGCTTACCTGCAGGAAGAGCACGGGGCTGCGCTAAAAACAGAGCAACTGGTTGGCGAACGCATTAGGGAGGGAGTAGACAATCCACTGATGCAGAACAAGGCACATCTCAGCAGCGCACGTCTTCGCTTACGACTCGCCGAAGCGCGAGGCGCGATCGACGTGATTCGCAATCGACTTTCGCATTTAACGGGGTTGACCGCCGAATCCATCGAGATCGAACCAGACTCCATGCCAGCTCTGCCGGAAGTTATGCAAGAGGATGATCTTGCCGGCCAGGCAGTACGGTCCAGTCCTGTCGTGCAGGCTGCGGAAAATCGCGCCACGGCCGAGAGTTTCCGGGCTCGGGGCGAGCATCGCGCGATGCTGCCATCTGCTGATTTTGCCGCGCAGTACGGTCTGCTCGCCGAATACAATAATTACGATCTTTTTTTTAAGACGTTTCAGCGCCACAACGCCACGGTCGGAGTGGTGCTTCGCTTTCCGTTTTTCAGTCCCACGCAGCATGCCCGCGCCGAGGCCGCTGACGCCACTGCCTTCAGAGCAAAAAAAGATGCGGAAGCTGCCAAGAATCAAGTATCTGAAGAAACCCTAAGACTGCAGCGCTCGGTCGAACAGATGGCAGCCGCGCAGGAGGTCGCGGACCTCGAGTATCGGGTCGCGCAATCGGACCTCGAATCACTGCAGGTCCGGCTGGATGCAGGCACGGTCGGCTGGCATGAGGTACAGGATGCGCGCGAGCAGTCCAGCGAGCGTTACAACTCCTTGCAGGACGCAAACTTTCAACTGGAGCGAGCCAGAATCACGCTGCTGCGAGCTACGGGCGGGTTGGAAGGCTGGGTTGGAGTCGGCAAGTAGCCCGGATGTGCGTTTACACGCCGAAGTCCGGATTTTCCCTCCCCAGGGCATCGAATTGGCTATTCGATCCAAAATCCTTGAGCCCATGGCAGAAGCCACGTAGTCTAATCCTCAGCTAGCTATAAGTGCTTGGATAGGCGAGAGTTGATGGCTCGGCGCGGTTCGCTCCCAGTTCCCCGGAATGTACCTGACTTGTACCTGGGGGTGCCCGCAAAATCGGTGCCGAAATGTTAGTATAAGGTACTCACAATTATGCCTTTAAAAACACTTTTTCTGAACCCGCCGTCGTTTGAAAACTTTGATGGCGGAGCGGGCTCACGGTGGCCCGCCACTCGTGAGATTGAGTCCTATTGGTATCCGGTTTGGCTGGCCTATCCCGCCGGAATGCTTGAGGGCGCGCGCCTGCTGGATGCTCCCGCCCACCACGTCTCCTCGGAGGAGACCATTAAGATTGCGCAGGGTTATGAATTCCTGGTGCTTTATACCAGCACGCCGGGCTTCCCCGGCGATATCCAGCTGGCGGGCAAGATTAGGGAAGCAAATCCCCCGATCAAGATCGCATTCGTTGGCCCTCACGTGACTGTCCTTCCGGAACGAACCTTGAAAGATTGCCCGGCGATTGATTTTATCTGCCGCAAGGAATTCGATCATTCCGTGGTCGAGTTCGCGCAAGGCAATCCAATCGAGAAAATTCTGGGCATTTCCTATCGCAAGGATGGAGCGGTCGTACACAATCCCGACCGTCCGCAGATTCAGGATCTGGACGCGCTGCCCCACGTCACCGATGTTTACTACCGCGACCTCGATCCCCGGCGTTACAACGTTCCGTTTCTGCTTTATCCGTTCGTTTCGCTGTACACCACTCGCGGCTGCCCGGCACAGTGCACTTTCTGTCTCTGGCCCCAAACCACCAGCGGCCATGCCTGGCGCAAGCGATCCACCGACGACGTGGCCCGCGAAATGGCCAAGGCCAAGGAATACTGGCCTTGGGTCAAGGAATTCTTTTTTGACGATGACACCTTCAACATTCAAAAGGCACGCACGGTCGAGCTATGCGCCAAGCTGAAGCCGCTGAATCTCACCTGGTCCTGCACTTCGCGCGTGACTACTGACTTCGAGACGCTGAAGGCCATGAAGGAAGCGGGCTGCCGCCTTTTGATCGTCGGTTATGAATCAGGCGACCAGCAGATTCTGAAGAACATCAAGAAGGGCGCCACCCTCGAGCGCGCCCGCCAGTTCACGAAAGACTGCCACAAACTTGGCCTGGTCATCCACGGCGATTTCATCATGGGCCTGCCCGGGGAGACGCACGAAACCATCAACAACACGATTGCCTTCGCCAAGGAGCTGGACGTCGAAACCATCCAGGTCTCGGTGGCCCACGCCTATCCCGGCACTGAGCTTTACGACTTCGCGGTGAAAAACGGCTTCATGGTATCTGACACCAAGATGGTCGACGAGGGCGGGCACCAACTTGCCCAGATCCAATATCCGGGCTTGCCCGCGGATGAAATCATGGGCGCCGTCCATCGCTTCTACGACGAATACTATTTCCGGCCCAAGGCCATCTACCGCATTCTCAGGAAGGCGGTATTCGATGGCGTCGAGCGCAAGCGGCTGTACAAGGAGGCCCGGAGCTTCCTCAAGCTGCGCGCGTCCCGGAACAAGTGGGTTAAGGAGAAACGCGAAAAAGCAGAGGCCGCGACAGTGGCGGAGCCAGCCAAGGCCTAGCAGGTTGGCGAAGGGCTGTCCTTGGCAACCTCCAGCGGGAGGATTGCGGCGTTTGAGGTGTTGTCTATAGAGACCTAGCTTGCTACGTTTTTACAGCGAACTGGAGTTCTTCGGCAGTTCCAATCGTGGTGGTCAGGCGCTGAAACAATTCCGGCTTTAACTGCCGTGGTTTGCGGTTTCGTCCTGCAGCGCATTTGTTCGCAACGTCCTAGGGAAAGACAGTGTGACCTTCCGTAAGTATCTGGTGCTCGCCGGTGTGACCTTGTTTGCGGCGATCGGCGATTCTTTTCTCGCTCGCGGCATGCAGCAAATAGGCAATATTTCTTTGCCGCGCCTGCCCGACATCATTCTGACCATCCTGAATCCCTGGATCGCCCTGGGGATTTTGTTTTTGCTGGCATTCTTCGCCGCCTACATGACCGCCCTCTCCTGGGCTGACCTCACCTACGTTCTGCCCGCCACATCGCTGGGATATGTGCTACTCGCGCTGATCGCCCGGTTCCTGCTGCACGAACAAGTAAGCACGATGCGCTGGCTGGGTATCGGCTTGATCTCGGCGGGCGTCGGGTTCGTCACCCGAGGCCCGGCCTTGACGCATCCCCCTGATGAAGACACCGCCAAGGGCGTCCCGGAGCCCGTCGGCTCAAGGATGGAGTCATGAAGCACGCCTACACGTGGGGAGCGATTCTGGCCGTCGTCCTCGCCTCAACCACTGGGGATGTCCTGCTTTCGCGCGCCATGAAGCGCGTTGGCGACGTAGGCGAACTCTGGCGCCGCACCGGCCTGCTATCTGTGGCTGGCCGCATCCTGCGCAATCCCGGCTTTCTGTTGGGAATTTTCATGATGGCGCTGGCATTCTACAGCCTGCTCTTCGCCCTGTCCTGGGCGGACGTGAGCCTGGTAGCGCCGGCCTCGGCGTCGCTTACCTTCGTAGCCAATGCAATTGCAGCCAGGATATTTCTGCACGAACGCGTAGATCATCGCCGCTGGATGGCAGCACTACTGGTGGCCGGCGGCGTGGCGCTACTGGCGGCCTAGACTTTAGACTAGTCCCTTCGAGAAATGCAATGCCCCGTTATTGCTTCTCACGTCGGAGCTTCCTCAAGGCGGCTGGTACCGTTGCGGGAAGATCCTTGCTCTCTTCCACCAACGTCTTTAGCCAGCGGGCCATGGTGCACCCGAAAGGAACTGTCTGCCAGAACAACAGTACCGCGGACTACGACCTCACCATCGCCGTCAAGCCGATTGAACTTGCACCGAATCGCATCATTTCCGCGACCACCTACAATGGCCAGTTTCCTGGGCCCCTGCTTCGCTTCGCAGAGGGTCAGCAAGTAACCATCGACGTTCACAACCAAACGGACACGCCGGAGCAGTTGCATTGGCACGGGCAGTTTGTTTCCGCGGATGTCGATGGCGCGGCCGAAGAAGGCACTCCCTTCATCGCCCCCCATGGGAGCCGCCGCATTTCGTTTATTCCCCGGCCTTCCGGGTATCGCTTCTACCACACTCATGTGCACTCTGGGGTGGATCTAAGCCTAGGGCAATACAGCGGTCTCGTCGGTCCGGTGTACATCGAACCGAAGAACAATCCCGGCAATTATGATCGCGAAGCCTTTCTGACTTTGAAGGAATTCGAGCCCAGGTACAGCCGCGGTGGTGACATGGCGATGGATTTCCTGGCGCCAGCAGCAACAGTAAGGAGTCTGAAAGATGCCGGTGAGAATGCCATGAAAGCCTCCCTCGCGAAGGGTATGCCTCATGGCTTTGAGGTTGGGTATGGCTCCTTCACCATCAATGGACGTATGTTGGGTCATGGCGAACCCATACGGGTGAAGTACGGCGAGCGAATACTGCTCCACGTCCTGAACGGGAGCGCAACCGAGATTCGCAGCCTGGCGCTACCCGGACACACGTTCACAGTCATCGCCTTGGATGGCAATCCAATCCCCAAGCTGATCCGCGCGCCGGGACTCTGGCTGGGCACGGCTGAGCGGGTCAGCGCGATTGTCGAGATGCGACACCCCGGTATTTGGATCATGGGCGATCTGGCAGACGACGACCGTCATCACGGCATGGGTATCGTGGTGGAGTATGCCGGCCGAAAGGGCACACCACAGTGGATTGCTCCGAAGCCGTTCCGCTGGAATTACGCTCATTTTGGCAATGCAGGAGCGTCGATTCCAGAGCCGGAGGAAGTCTTCGAAATGACCTTTGCCAAGCAAAACGCCGCGCAGGATGGCTTCAATCGATGGACGATCAACCGTGTCGCTTTCTCAAGAGATCGTATGCAACCCATGTTTCGTGTGAAGGAAGGCAAGCGGTACCGGATGCGTATGCGGAACGCAAGTGATGACATCCATCCTATCCATCTTCATCGCCATAGTTTCGAACTGACTCGAGTGGCCGGGCAGCCAACTTCCGGTGTGATGAAGGATCTAGTGATGGTCGGCGGCTATCAGGAAGTTGAAGTTGATTTCGTCGCGAATAATCCCGGGCTTACTCTATTCCACTGTCATCAGCAGCTGCACATGGATTTCGGGTTCATGGCTCTTGTCGAGTACATCTAGCCCCCCGCAGTATCACGGAGAATGCGGGTTGGCTCACGAATCACGATCATCTCGCAATTCTCGTTCCCGACACCAACCATGGAAAGGGTCAGGCTACATTAGCGCGATGCCAACCAGGCCAACTTCATCCGTTCCCGACTTTCTCTACGGCACCGCTTGGAAGGAAGACCGTACTCCGGCTCTCACCGAGGTGGCGCTCCGCATGGGCTTCCGCGGCATCGACACCGCCAACCAGCGACGGCACTACTTCGAAGACCGGGTCGGTCAGGGGTTGGCCGCCGCCTACAGCGCCGGAGTGGCAACCCGAGCAGATCTTTTTCTGCAGACGAAATTCACTTATCAGCGCGGGCAAGACCACCGGCTGCCATACGATCCCGCGGCCATCCTTTCGGTGCAGGTCGCTCAGTCAATGGCCAGTTCCCTCGAACATCTCGGGACCGACTACGTGGACAGCTACGTGCTGCACGGGCCCTCCTCCGGCTGCGACTGGACCCATGCCGACTCCGAGGTTTGGGAGGCGATGAGGAAGGAGCGCGACGCCGGACGCACGCGTCTGCTCGGCGTGAGCAATGTCTCCCTGCAGCAGCTTGCGCAGATGGCCGCCGTTCACTCGGAAGGTCCCGCCTTCGTGCAAAACCGCTGCTACGCCCGCCTCGGCTGGGACCGCGATATACGATCGTTCTGCGGGGAGCGGAACATCATCTATCAGGGCTTTTCGCTTCTCACCGCGAATGCTGAAGTGCTGCGCCATCCTCTGATCGTCGACCTCGCCGCAAGCGCCCAAGTAACTCCGGCCCAGGTCGTATTCAGCTTTTCGCAAGCCGTCGGGATACTGCCGCTGACGGGCACCTCCGACGCCGAACACATGAAGCAGGATTTGGCCAGCCGGGATCTGACGCTGCCCCCGGACGCGGTGCAGGCGATTGAGTCTCTGGCCGGGTGACAGAGTCGGTTGCTGCGCGGCTCGTCCGTCATTGCAACCTTCATCCTTCCATCCGCGCCCGGCCCAGCCGCTCCCGAAAGTATTCCTTCCAACTCTCGGGCAATACCGCAACCCGCAAAGCGCGCCGCACCACAGTCAAATCATCCTCCCCGTATCGTTTCGCAATATACAATCGGGTGATTTCCGTAACCAGTACGGCGTTCGGATCGCGGGCAACTATCTTGATCTCATCCCCCGCACCGACTTCCCCTTCGCGGGTTACGGCCAGGTAAAAACCCATCCGTCCGCTGGCGAGAAAGCGCTTCACCATATCGTCCGATTGAAATCTTACCCCGAGCTTGTAGCAAGGCAGGCGAGGCTGGGTCACGACTACTTCCGCCGAACCGACCGAGAACCGATCGCCCAAATGCACCGAGTCTTCCAGCAGGCCATCAATAGTAAAGTTTTCTCCGAAACTGCCCATAGGCAGTTCCCGGCCGGGCAACTCTTTCTTCCAGTAGTCGTAGTGCGCCAGTGGGTAGCAGTAAACCGCCTTGAACTGGCCCCCATGAACAGTCAGGTCCGCCTGGCGGTCGCCGTCCAAATTCAACTTGCGCAGGGCCCAGCGGCCTTCGACCGGATGCTTGAAGATGCCCGTAGTAACGTTCATTCCCCGCCACGTCACTTCTCGCGGCAGTCCGACGTTCAATGAGACTAGCTTCATTCCGCTCCGATCCTTTCCCCTAAGTTGTTTACTCACCCTGGATATTATTGAACAGGTTGTTAAGCGACTCCGCGAACAAGGGATGCGCGAAAATTGCGCTCTGCAACGCTGTGTATTTCAACTTGCCCATCATGGCAACCTGGATTATGGACATGACCTCACCACCCTCAGCGCCCAGGACTGCCGCCCCCAGAATCTCTTCGGTCTTCGCGTCCACCAGCGCTTTCATGAAACCGCGAGTCCGTCCGGTCTCATGGGCCCGCGCGACTGAGGTCATCGGAAGCCTGGCGACACGTACCTTTCTACCTTGCTTCTTAGCCTCGTTTTCACTCATCCCAATGCGCCCAAGCTGCGGATCGATAAACACGCAGTACGGGAACAGGCGCCCGGCTATGCTGCGATTGCCGCCCTCCAGCAGATTGGTCTGCAAGACGCGGAAGTCGTCATACGAAACATGAGTGAATGCCGGACCGCCGTTCACATCTCCAACCGCGTAGACGCCAGGTGCGGACGTTTCCAGTTTGTCGTTCACTCGAACATACCCACGGTCGTCCGTAGCGATGCCGGCTGCCGCGAGATTCAACCTCTCAGTATTCGGGCGGCGGCCAGCGGCGACCAGCAGGTGGGTTCCCGCCAGTTCCGTGCTCTCACCCTTGACCTTGACGCTTAGGCAAATGCCTTTTTCGGTGGTCGACGCTGTCTCGGTCTTGGCCTCTAGCAAGATCTCGACCCCGTCCTGTCGGAGAATTGCCGTAACCTCGTCGGCGATATCTGAGTCTTCCCCCGCCAGCAGCTGCTTTCCGTTTTGAATTATCGTCACCCGGCTGCCGAAGCGCCGTAACATCTGCGCAAACTCAAGTCCAACGTAGCCGCCCCCGAGCACAAGCATGTGCTCCGGTACCTCGCCGAGCTCCATGACACTCGCGTTGTCAAGATAAGCGACACTTGCAAGCCCCTTGATTGGCGGTATGTTGGCCGTCAGCCCGGTGTCAATGACGATCAGGTCCGCGGTGAGTGTTCTCTCCGTGCCATCGTTTAACCGCACTCGCACCTGCTTCGGCCCGACGAAAGATCCCTCTCCGTAAATCAGGTCGACAAGATCTGCCTCCCGCAGACGTTTCTCGCTACCGTCACGCCACTTCTTCACCATGCCGCGCTTCCGTTCACGTACCGCAGGCATGTCGACCGATACATTGCCGACCTTGATGCCATACTCCAGAGCGCGGCGAGCCATATAAGCGACCTCTGCACTGGCCACCAGCGTCTTGGTTGGTGTGCAGCCGTAGTTGACGCAGGTTCCACCCACCGCCGCCCGTTCGATCATGGCGGTGCGTTTGCCCTTCGCCGACAGCGCACTCGCCAACGGATTGCCGGCCTGCCCGGAACCGAGAATGATCGCGTCGTATCTCGCTACTACGGGTTTTGTCGGTTCCGCCATCGAGGCCCCTTGGGTACCTCACCAGGGTGAGGCCGGAGTTTGAGAGTACAGCCGTTTAGAGATGAGAGACGATGAGGAGGCCGCCCACGATCGCGATTACGTCTTCAACCAGCGCCACAGCGAAATCAGGCAAATGCGCCCGGGTGACCAGACCGTGGCGAATGTTGTAGCCGGCAAACGTCCCGACCAGGGCGCCGACGATAGCGACAACTGCGGCCACCATCAGACTCGCGCCGGCGCTCACAGCAAGCGCGGAGCCGCAGAACGCACCCGTCAAAATGCGGGCAATCAGGCCCGGAGTTGCGGTTCGCGCCGGAGTTTTCGGCAGCTTATCGGCGACCAGCTCCAACAGGGCCAGCAGCGTAAAAATGATCAAGGTCGCGATATGGCCCAAAAACGCAAGTCTGGTTTCCGCAAAGTGCAGCCGGCCCAGATGGGCACCCCAACAGACAGCTGCCGGAGCTGTGAGCGAGCGCAGTCCAGCCACGCACCCGAGCAGAAAGCAAAAGAGCAGTATCGTTGTGAGCATGCCCACTACCTTAATCCGCGAGCGCAAGATGAGATGCCCGATCTCCGTGAGTGCTGGCAGGTCAACCGAACAGCCGCATGAAGCCCGACGCCGGCAAATCCGGCACCAGGAACGCCGCATTGCGTCGTCCAGCTACTCGCGCCACGCACTGAGCGGCCGCATATCCGCTTCGCACCGCTCCCTCCATAGTGGCAGGCCAGCCGGTTGCGGTCCAGTCCCCGGCGAGGAAGACGCGCGGCCACACCGTCTCCGGCTGCGGCCGGTAAATTTCGATCCCCGGTCGCGGCGAATAGGTGGCGTGGACTTCCTTGATCACGGTAGACTTCACCAGGTTTGCGGCCCGCGCCCCGGGAAAAAACTCGCGTAGCTCGGAGAGCGCCATATCAACAATCTCCGCGCGGGACTTCTCCACCAGGGTCTTGGATGAACTTACTACGAGCTCCACGTAACTGTTGGCTTGCGTAGCGCCGGCGCCCCCCGGGCTGTGGGGGGGGCATCCCGCCCGGCCATCGGATTCGCCCGAAACCCTCGCTTCCAGCAATTTCGATTTGTGAAACATCCACTGAATCGTGCGATCCAACAACACGGCGTGCTCCAGATCGGTAATCTGACGATCGAACCACAGATGAATGCCGGTAATCGGCGAAGTCTCGAACCGTCCCAGCGTTTGGCGCAACGGCTCCGCCGCCGAAGTTTGCGGCAGCATACGCGACAACACGTCAAACGGCACCGCCATGACCACGAAATCAAACGCCTCTTCGCCGCCCGCCATCAGCAACCTTACATCGGCGAACTCTGCCCGGAACGACTCCACGCTCGCCCGGAACCGCAACTGCCCACGGCGGGCGGAAATATATTCGCCTCCCCGGCTGAAGAGCTCGGTCAGCGGAACGGTCGGCACGCCCATGCGTCCAGCGGCCAGGGATTTCAGAAACGACTCGCGTACTACCTGCGCGGCGTAAGGAATCGATATTAGATCGATCTCTTCGTTCAGCGCGCTTACCAGCACGGTTTTCCAGAAGCGTTCGATAGCCCGTTCAGTCTGTCCGTGACGGCGCAACCACTGCAGGAACGATTCGCCCGTATCGCGTGGCACAACGGGCGTAAGGGCGGCAAGCGCAACTGCGATCGCCACTTTGTCGTGCAGATTCAGGCAGGCGGCACGCAGAAAGGAGGGAGCCGTATGCAGCGGAGCTGGTAGGGTCGACGGCTGAATCACCGAGGCGCGGCCCCCGGGCTCAAGAAAAGTCATGCGGTCATACCAGCGGATTTTGTCTTCGGCCCCAATGCGCTGGTAGAACTCGATCAGGTTGGTACAGCAACCGAGCAGAACGTGCTGGCAGTTATCTACCACTTCGCCGGTGCCCGGGTGCTGATAGGATGACGCCCGTCCCCCAAGGTAAGGACGCTTTTCGAAAAGGGTGACCCGCAGACCACTCTCCGCCAGCGCACAACCCGCGGCCAGCCCCGCCAGGCCGCCCCCTACGACCGCAACTTTAGGAGATTGTGTCCAGGGCTCGGTCATCAAGTCAGGCGTTTAAGCAGACCCTTTCCGAGGATGAGGACTTTTTCGCGGACCGTAAGATTGATCTTTTTGCCGAAGACGTCATATTTGCGCTCCGCGATCTTTTCCAGCAGCCTCGCGTAAATGCTCACGAGAACCCAGAGCGCAGGCCGGCTGTCTTCATCGATCAGCGGCATCAGGTCCGTGGCGGCACCGTAGTATTCGCGGGCTCGATCCGCCTCGGCCGCCAACAGCCATCGCAATCGCTCGGGAATCGCGGTCTGGTGAAACTCCTCCGCTGCAATCCTGAAGCTGGCCAGATCCTCGGCAGGAAGGTAGATTCTTCCCATGCCCGCGTCTTCCTTGATATCGCGAATGATGTTGGTCAGCTGAAACGCCAGCCCTAGGTTTTCCGCCAGCGGTTCCGCCGCCGCATCCCGATAACCGAAGATCCGGATGCATACCAGTCCCACCACCGAAGCGACCCGGTAACAATAGATGCGCAGATCTCCAAATGTCCGATAAAGAACCTGAAGCGTCTCCACCCCGCGGGCACTTTCCTGGATGTCCATCCCCGTGCCGTATGCCAACTGATCGAGCAGCTCGATGGGAATTTTGTAGCGGCGCTGAGTGTCGGTGAGCGCAAGCAGCACTGGATCGTCTGTCGGGCTGCCCGATTGAGCGTGGTGAAAGGCGTCGAGCCAGGCCTCCAGTTTCTGCCGTCTTTCGTACGCTGGCACCTTGGCATCGTCGCTGATGTCATCGCAACGCCGCATGAAGGCGTACACCGCGCACAGAGCCTGGCGTTTGGCCGTGGGCAGAACCAGAAAGGCGTAGTAAAAATTCTTTGCCGCCGAGCGCGTAATACTGCGGCACACCGAATAGGCCACGGCAATTTGCGAGGAGTTCGGGGAAAACGGAGATGGCATCGGCTGCACCGCGGCGCTCATAACAGCTTCCCCAGCGCGGCGCGCGCCACCAGCGCGAGCTTGCGCGCTTTCGAAATCGCAGGACGCCGCCCCAGCACAGCATACCCCTGCCGTTCAATCGCATTCAGAATTTCCTGCCCGCCCCGCGTGAATAACTCCAAGTCGACCGCTAGCTCGCGATCCACCCGCCCCGACAGCGGCCAGCCCTGGCTGAACCAATCGCGCGCCCGCTGCACTTCAAATCGCATCAGTTCGCAGAATGCCTGAGTGTTTCGGGCGGCGGCAATCTCCTCCTCGCTCACCTGGTAGCGCTGCAAATCTTCGAGCGGCAGATAAATTCGTCCCTTGGAATAATCCACGCTGACGTCCTGCCAGAAGTTGGCCAACTGCAACGCAGTGCAGGTGCAATCGGAAAGCGCCTGGCGTTCCGCATCGCGATACCCGCACAGGTAGAGAACCAGATGGCCCACTGGATTGGCCGAGTAGCGACAGTAAGCGGCCAATTCCTCGAACGTTTCGTGGCGGGTAACGGTCTGGTCCTGACGAAAAGCCTGCAGCAAATCCGCAAAGGGCTGCCGGGGGATGTCAAACTCGCGTACCGTCGCGCCCAGGGCGACAAACACCGGATGCCGTGGGGTGCCGGCATAGCAGGCATCAAGTTCCGCTTGCCATTCGTCCAGCAATTGCAGCGAGGTCTCGGGATCACCGGCTTCATCGCCGAGGTCGTCGGCAATACGGCAATAAGCGTAAACATTGAAAAAGTGCTGGCGCAGCCGCTGCGGCAGGAACCAGCTGGCGACCGAAAAATTTTCGTAGTGACTACGGGCCAGCCGGCGGCAATATTCCTGGGCCTCAGCCGGAGAACACGCCCGCTCGGGAATCGCATATTCCGCCGGAAGTCTGCTCCACCCCGCCGATCCGGCGGAAATGGATGCGCTCCGGGAATCGTTGCTGGCCATGGTTGACATTAGTCAGTTCGTCCCCGGTGAACGGTGCGCCGATTCGAACCAAGAGGGAGACGTTGCAAGCAACGTCTCTACGAAATTCTTTTTGTTGTAGAGGCGTAGCTTGCTACGTCTCTTGGCTGCGCAATAGCCTCAATGGCCAGGAATGATGGCCGTCTTGATATCGCCGTTGCGATTCAGCATGTGGCGAAGCACCTGCTGTAATCGGGAAAGTGGCGCTTCTCCGGTGATGTAGTCGGTAGACCGAATCTTCTTCTCTGCAATCAGTGCGAACGCCTTGCGCACCGTCTCTGGGGTGTGATGAAACGTAGCTTTCAAAGTCATTTCTGAATAATGCAGGCGGTTGGTATCCAATTGGACTTTAGTCCCGCTGGCGCAGCCGCCGAACAAGTTGACTGTGCCGCCCTTGCGCACCATGTCAATAGCCCACTCCCATGCTTCGGGCCGCCCCACTGCTTCAATCACCACATCGCTGCCGCGCTTTTCCGGCGAAATCACGCGCACGGCTTCGACCGCATCCTTCACCTTGGTGATCTGCACCACTTCGTGCGCTCCCATCCGTTTGGCGGCCGCCACCTGGGAATCGCGCTTGACCACGGAAATCACATTGCAACCGGTGGCCTTAGCGACCTGCACAAACATCAGCCCGATTGGCCCGCCACCAATTACCGTCACCGTGTCGCCGATCTCGACCTTGGTTTCGTGTAGTCCGCGCAAAACGCAAGCCAGCGGCTCCACCATTGCTGCTTCTTCGTAAGTCACGTCGGCGGGCACCGCCAACATATTGGTTTCAACGATTCGCTTCGGAATGCGAATGTACTCAGCGTAGGCTCCGTTATTGAACAACAGGTCCTCGCAAAGGTTTTCTTGGTGTTTGGAGCAGTAGAAGCACATCTGGCAAGGCGCCGAGTTCAGCGCCACCACCCGCATACCCTTCCTGAAACCTCGCACGTTGTTTCCGACTTCTTCGATCACGCCGGCCAATTCGTGCCCAAACAGCGCCGGCGGGACGATCATGCGCGCGTGGTAGCCACGCTGATAGACCTTCAAGTCGGTTCCGCAGGTCAACGCGACTTGCACTTTGACCAGTACTTCCCCGTCACCTACGCGGGGAATCGGCACTTTTTCAATCTTCAGATCCTCTTTGCCATAGAGGACTGCTGCTGTCATCTTACCGTTCACGCTCGACTTCCTTCCCCCGAGCCGCCCGGCTGAATAACTATTTTCATCGAATCAGGTTGGGGATGGGCAGCCAGGTCCAGAGCTTCTACGCTGCGCGACAAAGAGAACCGGTGACTGATCAACCGTTCCAAATCCATTTCACGGCTCATCACAAATCGCACTGAATCCTCTTGCAGCTCAACCGAAGCACTGTAAGACCCCAATAACGTTTTCTCATCCACGCAGACCGCGCCGGGGTCAAAAGTGGCGTCCCCGTGTACTGTTTGCGCGAACAGCAAAACCCGGCCTCCAGGACGTACCGCGTCCATCGCAGTCCGGATTAGACCGTTACCACCCACCGCCAGGACGGCCGCATCTGCGCCCCGTCCTTCGGTCAGCTCCCGTACCGCAACCACCAGGTCGGCACGTGAGGCATCAACGCTGTTCCCCAAGCCGTAACTTGTAGATATTGTAAGCCTCTGAGGATACAAATCGGAAGTTACTACCATGGACCCATTTGCGTCGGCGCCTCTAGGTTCGCCATCGACCCTAGCGTCCTCGTTAGGGCCGGAATCGGATTTGCCTCCGAAGTGGCTGTAAAAACTCCCGCCTATACCCGCATTCATCGTCCGCTTAGCCAGTACACTCAATATGATACCGATCGGACCCTGACCTATCACTACAACCGTCTCGCCGACCTGCAAACCCAGCCTTTCGATCCCCTTCATGCAGGTATTGACCGGCTCCAAAAAACACGCCTGTTCAAAGGAAACGTCCAGCGGAATCCGCACTGTACCCTGCCGTACAATCCAGTCCATCACCCGCACATATTCAGCAAAACCGCCGCCCGAGGGTTCAAATCCCGCGGTGCAGCCCACCTTCTTGTAGGCTTCGCACTGCGCAAAAGTTTTGCGTCGGCAATAAAAACAATTCCTGCAAGGGACATGATGAAACACCACCACTCGGTCGCCCTGCTTAAACTCTCGCACCCCCCCACCCACGGCTGCAACCACACCCGAAGTCTCGTGGCCAAAAATCCGCGGCGCGGAATGCGAGCCCGTGGCGATCTTCTTCAGGTCGGTGCCGCAAATCCCGCAGGTGTGTACCCGCAGGAGCAATTCGCCTGCAGCTATCTGCGGCACCGCAACCGTCTCCAGGCGAACCTCATTCACCCCGCGATACACCGCAGCCTGCATGGTCGCAGGTATCGTCCCCGTGCGTTCTTCAATCGCGAATTGCCCAGCCATCGCCATAGGCTAGTCCCGGCTCTCAGGGATTGGACGCAATCCCGGCTCCGAATTCTCCAATTCTTCCGCATCGTGGTTGTATTGATCCAACCACCCGCAAAGCGCGTTCGCCGCCGTTGCGCTGTTTCTGGCCAACTGAATCACGCGCCGCCAAAGCCAGGGGCGAACCGCCACGAAGGCGGCAAATGCTGCGGTCCGAAACGTCCCGTCGCCAGCGATAAATCGATCGATAGATGGCATCTCAAAGTCAGCTTCGTCGGAGATCACCTTGAGCCCGACGAAGGTAATGTCGTGAGCCTGGGCGCCACGAGCCACCGCGGCCGCTTCCATGTCAACTGCGTGCGCCCAGTATGCCTTGGCCAACCTGGCTTTCTGCTCGATGCTTGCCGTCCGATCAACGCTGACCACAACCCAATGCCCCACACCGGCCTCAACCCGGCTTCCATCTTTAGCGTCAATGACGCAAATTGGAGTCAGCACCGCGCCCGCTCTGAGCGTGGAATCCAGCGCTCCGGCAAAACCAGCAGACTGCACCATGATCGGTGTGTAGAGATTGATGATGGCCTCGGTCGCCCGCCGCGCCGCTTCCGGTCCGATGCCGCCGCAAACCAGCACCGCGCGCTCGTTCTCGAAGAATTTGTACCTCCGACCGTCGTATTCACGCTCGACCGGCCGCCAGCGCTTAACAAGCGGACGCACCTCGCGCTCCAGGGCGGCTACGATGGCGACTTTTGAGGTGTTAGGCAAGTATCCAAATCCCGCCGAGCTTCGCTCGGCCTGACCGGGTCTGAGACCCGGTCCCACACAGTCTTCGCTGCTCCCATCCCTTAAGCGTATCCATTGGCCTGGAACCACTCCACCGCTCGGCGTAGCGCGCCGTCTACCGGGACCGTTTGCCATCCCAGCTCCCGCTCCGCCTTGCTGGACGACACAAACATCTTTTTCCGTCCCATGCGCACCGCGTCGATGGTCGCGCGCGGTTCGCGCTTGCGAATGTAACCTGTGACCACTTGATCCACCGCCCCGGTAGCCAGCGCAACCACGTACGGAACTCTGATCTTGGGCGATGGCAGTCCGGTGATGACGGCCAGCTTATCCAGAATCTGCTTCAGAGTCAGGTTTTCACCGCCCAGAATGTAGCGCTCACCGCTTCTTCCCTTCTCCAGCGCAGCCACATGGCCCCGGGCACACTCCGCAACGTCCACCAGATTCAGCCCGGTATCGACGTAAGCGGGGAACTTCTTCTTCAGGAAATCCACGACGATGCGGCCTGTGGGTGTCGGTTTGATGTCGCGCTCGCCCACTGGAGTCGTAGGATTCACCACCACTACGTCCATCCCCGATTTACCCGCCTCGATCGCCACCTGCTCCGCCATGAACTTCGATCGCTTGTAATGGCCGATCATATTGGCCAAGGACACCGGCGAGCGCTCATCCGCCACATCGCCGCTGGAAGTGAACCCCATGGTGGCAACGCTGGAGGTGTAAACCACCCGGCGTACCCCCGTTTCCCGTGCCGCCTGCAGAATCCCCCGCGTGCCTTCGACATTTGAGCGATACATCTCGTCCGGGTCGCGGACCCACAGCCGATAGTCTGCGGCAACGTGAAATACCACGTCGCAACCCGCCACCGCCTTCTTCAGTGAGGCCGGGTTACGCAGGTCCCCGGTCACTCGCTCCGCCTTCAGTTCCAGAATATTCCTAAGATCGCTGCTGGAGCGGACCAGGAACCGCAGATCGGCACCGCCGTCGCCCAGAGCGCGGGCCACATGGCTGCCCACGAACCCTGTCGCGCCGGTGACAAAAGCTAGCATTCGGCACTCAGCCGCTGCACCGTTTGCTGGTTTCTCGAAAACCGGCAACTCTCGCGCCCGGCTGAATGCTGAGGGCTAACCGCTGCTTCTCTCCACCATGACTTTCTTGTAGGTAGTGAGCGCGATCAGCGGGAAATATTGCCGGTACATGTGGTACATCAGGTAGAACACGCGCGGGAAACCCGTGCCGGTGAAATGGGGCTCGTCCCAGGAGCCATCCTTTTTCTGCGAGCGCACAAGATAGGCGATGCCTCGAACCACGCAGTCGCTGCGGGTATCCTTCGCGGCCAACAAGCCCAGGATGGCCCACGCCGTCTGCGACGGAGTGCTCGGTCCCACGCCCTTGGTATTAGGATCGTCGTAGGAGCCACAGGTTTCTCCCCATCCACCATCGGGGTTCTGCACCATCCGTATCCACTCGGCGGCTTGCTGTACGTACGGTTCGTGGTGGTCAATTTCCATCGCTTCCAGACCCCGCAGCACCAGCATGGTCCCATAGATATAGTTCACACCCCAACGTCCGAACCAGGAACCATCCGGTTCCTGCTCATGGCGGATGAACTGGATCGCCTTCTTTACCGCGGGATGATTCTTGTCGTAGCCGTAAGCCGCGAGCATTTCGAGGATGCGTCCGGTGATGTCGACGGTCGCCGGATCTAGCATGGCGTTGTGATCGGCGAAGGGTACGTACTGGAACACCATGCGGTCGTTATTCTTGTCGAACGAAGCCCAACCGCCGTTCCGGCATTGCATGGACAGAATCCAGTCAATGGCGCGCTGTACGGACTCGCGCTGGTAGCGGCCGTTGGGATGCTCCACATGGGTCAGGCCCAGACAAACCATAGCGCTGTCGTCCACGTCGGGGTAAAACTCGTTGTTGAATTCGAAATACCAGCCACCTGGCTGGCCCTTCTTGTTCTTCACTTTCCAATCGCCAGCGATACGCACCTGCTTCTGCAGGATCCAGTCGGCACACTTCACCATTCGGGAATCGCTTGCCGGAACACCGCTTTCCCCCAGCGTGAACAAGGCATAGGCCGTATCCCACACTGGCGATTTACAGGGCTGCATACGGAAGGTTTCCCCTTCTTCGATGCCCAACTTCTCGAACTCATCCATGGCGCGAATTACCTGCGGATCGTCCACCGAGTATCCCAGGCAGCGCAGGGCGATGATGGAATTCATCATGGAGGGAAAGATCGCGCCCAGCCCATCGCTCATCTCGAAGCGCTCCAGCATCCACTTCTCCGCCACCCTCAGCGCAATGGACCGCAGCGGCCGGATGTGCACCCGCTCAAACCAGTGGGTCAAGCGGTCGAGCGAGAGGAAGAAGTTGCGCCAGGAGAATAGCTTCTTGTCCCAGCGAAGATGCATCCGCGACTTGTCGCGCCCGCCGACGAACAGCTCTTCCACGCCCAGTTCCTCTGGAATCTTCTTGAACGGCTTCTTGGCGTAGCAAATCGACAGCGGCACCAGGATGGCCCGCGACCAGGACGAAATCTCGTAGATGTTGAACCAAAACCATTTGGGAAACAGAACGATTTCCGGAGGGATGGCCGGCACCGCGTCGTAATCGTACTGCCCGAAGAAGCAGAGATATATCTTGGTAAAAGTGTTGACCTCGGTGACTCCGCCCATTTCCAGAATCTTCTTGCGGGCGCGAACCAGCTCGGGATGGTCTGCGGCGTAACCCGCCAGTTTCAGTCCGAAATAGCACTTGACCGAGGCGCTGACGTTAGACGGGCCATGGGAATAAATGCTCCAGCCGCCATCTTCGTTCTGATGCTCGAGAACGTAGCGCGCTGCCTTGGCCATGCGCTCGGGATTGCCCGTGCCCAGAAGAACGTGCAACACGATGTAGTCGGCTTCGAGCGTGGCGTCTGCTTCCAGTTCACCGCACCAGTAGCCTTCTTCATGCTGCTCGGAAAACAGGCAGTTGCGCGCGCCATCAATGGCGACGGCAACCCGGCTGATCAGATCGTCGATTTTTCCGAAACGCATCTGCGGTGCGGCAGACGCAGAAGATTGAGCACCGAAAGACGGGGCACCAAAAGATGAGGCGCCGGAAGATAGGGGGGGGTTGTCTTCCATATTTGCTTGTTTACTCCGCCGCCGCAGGAGCGCTGGCAATGGCTTCCACGATCTCCGGCGGCAGACCAAAGCGTACATTCTCAGGCATGACTTCAACTTCCTGCACGTTGCTGAAACCTTCCGTACCCAGGAACTTCACTACTTCTTCCACTAGGCACTCAGGAGCGGAAGCGCCCGCGGTTAACGCGATCGTCTTCACTCCCAGCAGCCATTCCGGCCGGATATTGCGGAAGCTGTCAATTAGATGCGAGCCGGTGCCCAAATTGCGCGCAACCTCCACTAAGCGATTGGAATTAGAGCTGTTATCGGAACCTACCACCAGCAAAAGGTCAGCGTCAGAGGCCACGTGCTTCACCGCCACCTGGCGATTCTCCGTGGCGTAGCAGATATCCTGCGCTGCAGGTCCTTTGATGTTGGGGAAGCGCTGCCGCAAGGCGGCAATAATGTCCCTGGTTTCATCCAGGCTCAGTGTGGTCTGAGTCAGATATGCCACCCGGTCAGGGTCGGCAACGGTAAGCGAAGCCACTTCGTCGGGCGAGCCCACTACCTGAGTCACGATGGGTGCCTCGCCCAACGTCCCAATCACTTCGTCGTGGTCGCGGTGGCCGATCAACATCAGCGAATAGCCTTCTTTGGCGAACTTCACCGCTTCCACGTGAACTTTTGTTACCAGCGGGCAGGTTGCATCAATCACCCGCAATCCGCGCTGTTCACTGGCCTCGCGCACTTCCGGCGAGACTCCATGGGCGCTGTAGATCACCCGTTCCCCGTTTGGGACTTCTTCCACGCTGTCCACAAAAATGGCACCCTTGCCTTGTAGTTCCTCAACCACAAAGCGGTTGTGGACGATTTCCTTGCGCACGTAGATGGGCGGCCCAAAGGCCTCGAGGGCGATGCGGACAATATCGATGGCCCGAACCACCCCCGCGCAGAAGCCGCGGGGCTTGAGCAAAAGCAACGTCTTTTCGTCCTGGTGTGCCGCCATACTCTGCCTTCTTAGGGTACACGTCCCCGATGGGTGATTGACAACTAGAGTATCGGACAAGTACCAACTTGGTCAACGTAAGCCGTAGAAATGCATAGGATTAGCAGCGGTTGGGGATAATTCGGCAGTGAATGGTTTGGGGGAAATTGCTCCTGCCAGATTCGGCTCACGCCATATCCATCCGCTAGCGTGTCATTGCTGACAGTCACCAGATTTTCCATTTGCGCCTGGGCCACCAACATGCGATCAGGGCATCCTTGCAGGAACCCGCAATGAGAACGCCGAGCACGCCCGAATTCCATGTTCGACTCTGACCGAGAGGCCTTCGAATCGCTCCTGAGCCAGGTAACCACCGAAATCCCGAGCCAAATCCGCCGCGACTTCCAGTCTGCCGAGGCGGACCTTGGGTTCTCCGTTTCGGATGTAGAGCTGCCGGAGAAAGAACCAGCCTTTTCTTCAGGCGGCTATCCATGCCAGGGCTTCCCACTTGCTGACCGGCGATAAGCAGCACGTCAGCCAGTATTTTGGCCGACCTTTGGCGGCGTCCTGATCAAACCCCCCAGGGTATTTCCAACACTACCCGGCGTGGAGCCAGCGGCCCTCAGGCGTTGGTCTTCAACATCTGCTCGGCGTGCTTGCGCGAAGCCTCGGTCAGCCTGGCGCCGCTCAGCATGCGCGCGACTTCCTCGGTGCGCTCTTCCCCGACGATGAGGTGGACGGTGGTCCGGGTCCGCCCGCCGACGGCTTTCTTTTCGATCAGATAATGATTGTCAGCAAATGTGGCGATTTGTGGCAGGTGGGTCACACAGAGGACTTGGTTCGACCGGGAAAGGCTCTTGAGCTTCTTCCCTACCGCCTCCGCCGCCCGGCCTCCGATACCCGTATCAATTTCGTCGAACACTAGCGTGCGCTGCGCTCCCGAACTTCGCTTTTTGCCCGAGGCCGTTTCCACGCTGGCCTTAAGAGCCAGCATCACACGCGATAGTTCCCCGCCGGAAGCAATCTGTTCCAACTGCCGCAGCGGCTCCCCTGGGTTGGTCGCGATCATATAAACCACCTGGTCGAAACCAGCGGCCGTCCAGTTCCCTTCTTCGTCGGTGCCGCTCACTTCAATGCGAAAACTGGACTTCATAGCCAGATCGCTAATCTCGGCCTCGACCAGCTTCTCCAGCTTGCGCGCGGACTCGTAGCGGATCTTCGAAATCACTCGGGCCCCACTTAGGTATTCCTCCGCAGCTTGCGCCAGCCCGGCGCGAAGCTGGCGCAGGATTTCGTCCTTGTTCTCCATCTCGGAAAGCTTGCGGCTTACTTCTGCGCCGTGCTTCGTAACCTCCTCGAGCGTGGGACCATATTTGCGCTTGAGCCGGTGCAGAGCGGCGAGCCGGTCTTCCACTGCCGCCAAGTGCTCCGGTGAGGCCTCGATGCCGCCGGCATAATCCCGCAGACTGGCTCCGACGTCTTCCACGCTGATGCGGGCAGTCTCGAGCGTAGCCATGGTTTCCTGGAATTTTGGCTCGTAACGGGCCAGCTCTGCGATGTGCTTCTGCGCCGCCCGGAGAGAAGCTGAGGTCGAAGCGTTGCCTTCGTAGAGCAAATCGAAAGCGTTCATGGCCGCGCTGTGGATCTTCTCGGCATTGGCGAGCACACGCTTGTCGATTTCGAGTCGTTCGTCTTCGCCCACTTGCAGTTTGGCGTCTTCAATTTCCCGCGTCTGAAACGTCCACAGGTCAAGCAGGCGCAAACGGTCCTGCTCATCGCGCTCGAGGTCCGTGATGCGAGTTTGAAGGCCCTTCCATTTGGAAAACACAGCCGCGGTCGCGTCGGCCTGAGTATTGGCAAACGAGTCGAGCAGGCGGAGCCGCGTGGGCGCATCGAACGAAAGCAGGGATTCGTTCTGCGCGTGGATGGTGGCCAAATACGGTGCCAGCTGGCGCAAAACCGCAACGGTGGCCGGCTGATTGTTGACGAACACCCGACCCTTCCCTCCCGCCGCGATCTCCCGCCGCAAAATTACAGACTCATCTTCCTGGTCGATGCCGTTATTTTCAAGGATTTGCGCGACCGTCTTCTCGGCCCCGCTTTCGACTTCAAAGACAGCGGAAATCGTGGCCTTGTCCGCCCCGGAGCGAATCACGTCCGTGGAAGCCTTGTCGCCAAGCAGGAGTGCGAGGGCATCGATCAGGATGGATTTTCCGGCGCCAGTTTCGCCGGTGAGAAGGTTCAGCCCCGGCGCGAACTCTACCGCCAGGTTGTCCACGACCGCGTAATTTTCAAGCCGCAGTTCGACGAGCACCGGCCGTCCTGGAATCACAGATCAGGCTGAAGGTGAGCGCAGCATAGCATGAAACAGATTTACCATCACAGTTCTTCGCTGCCCAGGTTCTTGGCTGCCCCCTATGGCTTCCGTCCCGCCAGCAGGGCCAGTTCCCGCCACTTCCAACTGCAATCAACGTCAACAAACCCAATCTCACGCAGCCACCCTAGTTGGATTTCCATCTCAAGCAGCTTGTTCGACGGGTCTTCTGTCTGCCGCGTACAGCCGATCCGGCGCAGGAACTCTTCGTGAAGTTCGGACGTAGGAGAACTGACATGTTCCAGGTTGCAAAAGACGCCTCCAGGGTTCAGCACACGGTAAACCTCCGCATACAGCGCCCGCTTCCGCTCGTCAGTGAGATGATGAATGGCGAAACCGGAAATTACCGCGTCAAACTTGCCCAACTCAGGCAGATGACGGTCGAGATTGTGCGCCATGACCGCAACCGAAGAGTTGCCTCCAAACCGCTTTTGCGCAGCGCCAAGCATGACCGGGGAGAAATCAATCGCCACCGCCGTCGCATCCGGATGGTCCAGCTTGACCAGGTCAAGCAGGCGTCCGTCGCCCGTGCCGAGGTCGAGGATGCGCTGCGCCGTGGGAGGGATGAATTCCAGAAGTGCTGATTCGCCTTCAACCCGGTGCGGAATGGAGTCGGCCCGGCTCAGGTAGTCAAGGGCATGTTGCGACGATGTCCAGAGATTGATGCTCATAGATTAATACCCATGGATTGATGCCCCCGAAAAAAGTATAAACTCAAATTCAATGAATAAATGGAAGGCTGAGAACCACCGATTTCCTACCGCATTTCCCAAGCTGATTCTGATTCTTGTTCTGCTCGCCCTTGCAGGATGGGCACAAGCGGGCCCATCTGCCGGGGCCCAAACCCCCGCGGGCGAGCGCGCCCGCGCCCCACAAGAGGCACCAGAACAGAAAATTTCGCCTCAGGAAGCTGAAAGACTCTTCCGCTCGGTGGATGAGATCCTACGCTTCGCGAGTAAAGACACATCGTTTCCCATCAAACATGAGGTCAAGCGCCAACTGGTCAGCCGCGACGAAGTGGAAGCCTACGTCACCAAGCACACTTCCGAGGACGAAGATGCGAAGCGCCTGCGCCGCTCCGAACTGGTGCTTAAAAAATTTGGCCTTCTGCCCCGCGACTTCGACCTGGGAAAATTTCTGGTGGCTCTGCTGAAAGAGCAAGTAGCCGGCTATTACGATCCTAAAACCAAAACCGTAAACCTGCTCGACTGGCTGGGCGCCGAGCAACAAAAGCCGGTCCTGGCCCATGAACTCACGCATGCACTGCAGGACCAGTCCTTCAGCCTCGAAAAATACATGAAGCCGGCCGACGCCGATCTGGATAAGAAGCAAGAAATAACCTTGCAGGACATTGGCAACGACGAGATCAGTACCACCCGGCAGGCCGTGGTCGAAGGCCAGGCCATGGTGGTCCTGGTCGACTATATGCTGGCGCCGCTAGGCGAATCGCTGAAGGACTCTCCGCAGGTCGTCGAAGCCCTGAAGCAGGGAATGCTGGTGGGCACCGCCGATGCGGTGCAATTTCAGAACGCACCGATTTACATGAAGGAGGCCCTCACCTTCCCCTATCGCTATGGCATCGACTTCATCGCTGAAATGCTGGCCAAGGGCGGCAAAGAAAAAGCTTTCGCCACACTGTTTCAGAATCCTCCACGAACCACGCGTCAGATCATGGAGCCTCAGACTTATCTCTCCGGGGAGCACCTGGAGCCGATGCAACTGCCGGACTTCCGGCAGATCTTCAAGAATTACGATCGTTTCGACGTAGGCGCCATCGGCGAATTCGACGTCGCGGTCCTGATTGACCAATACGCAGGCGCCGAGACCTCGCACCAGATGTATCCAAACTGGCGGGGCGGTTACTACTATGCGGCCCGGCCCAAGGGCGATCCCGCCGCACCGTTGGCGTTGCTTTACGTGTCGCGCTGGTCGAATACCGAACGAGCCTCCCAGTTTGCCGCGATCTATGCCAAGGCATTGGCGAAGCGCTACACGCACGTACACGACGTCGCAGAAAATGGGAAGGACCCCGCCGTCCAGACCGCCGCTTTGGAAAAGTTAACCGGCAAGCGCACCTGGCTCACCGAAGAGGGACCGGTAGTCATCGAGGCGGAAGGCTACACCGTACTCATCGTGGAGAGCGTGGATCAACCAGCCACGGAAAAGCTGGAGCAGGAAGTCTTCGGGACACCCGTCACGGCCGCGAAATGATGCCCTTGCTCCAGGCTCACAGCAACGGCGAGAAATCGGTCAGAACCAAGAAAGTGGAATCGACTTTCTCCACCAGCTTTCCGTTCGTTTCGGACTTATCACGCACACTTAGCCATTCCGGGTCCTCGCCAAATGCTTTCCAGTTCGCCGCGGCCGCGTCCCGGCTCGGGTGCGCGATCACGTAGACCAGAGTCTTGCCTTTCAAAGGATCATCTGTCGGAGTCCAATATGCGACGTTCTTGATCCCGTGCTTCTCGAACAGCCGCGTGGTGTGCTCGCGAAAACGGGTTAACAGGTCGTCCAGCTTACCTTCGTAGGTGTGATAAATCCGCAGCTCGTATACCGCTGTTGAAGTTTGCGCGGACCCAGCCTTCTTTGCCTGCGGACCTGCCGAGGCGGTTTGACTGAGAAGGGCGAGCGCGGGAATCGATTGCAACAACGTTCTTCTGTTCATGCCCGCAATTCTAGCCGAACAAGGTCGTGTGTAGGCACAACGAAGAAAGCGGGTGGGTCAGCAACACCCACGTAGGGCGCGTACGGGCCGTCATGCTCGTCAAGACTATGCGGCTGTATCCGCCCGGGCCTCCCCGAGGCGGATACTTGTCAGTATCGCGAAGCCCGGCAGTTGACGAAACCGCGCGTGAGGCAAAAAAGACATCCATGCATTTGACGTTGATCAAGATGCTTGACGTTGATGAAAATGACACATGAGTTCACGTCCCATCAGGAACCTAGGACGGCGGGTCTTTTCCTGCTGTCAGCGCCGCCTGGCTGAGGCTTCCGGTGAGCAGCAAGGCCTTCCAGTTGCATGATGACCTGCAGCCGCCGGAAGAAACGTGCCCTCGAAGCATCCTTGTCCATCTCACCTGGCTGCTGACATTCCGCAGACAGCCGGTCCCAAAGATCGATTGCTCGTAATTCAGCTTCGAGCGTTTCCGCTTCGGTCTTCATTTCGCGCATACCCGACATGGGGTCTCTGGAAAAACTACCACTCCATACGGCTTTTTCAAGCTGGCTTTTTTAGATGTAGGCCACTCGACCCGCGTATTTTGCACAGGGACGGGGTTAATGGATGGTGTTCACCTGCGAATCTGGCCGCCACCATGGTCTATAATTCAATTAGGAATACTCCTAAAAACCAATGAATCTGTATCCCTTGCTGGCAGCAGTGGTCGGCGGCGAAATTATTGACTTGGTGGGCGAAACCGGCCCGGTCGCCAAGGCAGTCTTGCTCATTCTCCTGATATTCAGCCTGGTTTCCTGGGCCATCATTCTTTCCAAGTGGAGCGTGTTGCGGAGGGCCCGGGTGCAGAGTGGCCGTTTTGTGCGCGCTTTCCGCAAAGCCCAGCGCCTGCAAGACGTGGGTGCCGTCGCCGAACAGTTTCGGCCCAGCCCGCTGGTGGGAGTCTTCGAAGGTGGGTTTGAGGAATATCGCCGTCAGGGAGGAGTTTCCAGTGGAGCTATCAGGAGTCCACTGGCCGTGCAGCGCGCCATGCAGATCGCGAATTCCGAGGAACTGAGCCGCTTCGAGCGCAACCTGCCCTGGCTCGCGATTACCGGCGCGGTAACCCCGTTCATCGGTTTGTTTGGAACCGTTTGGGGCATTATTGACGCCTTTCACGGGCTGGGCACGGCCGGCGCCGCCACTCTGCGCGCCGTGGCACCAGGAATCTCTGAGGCATTGATTACCACCGCTGCTGGACTGGCCGCCGCCATCCCCGCCGTGATCGCCTACAATTTGATTGGCGGGTCCATCCGTGAATTCGCCTCCCGCGGCGATGACTTCGCGCTGGAGATGCTGAACGCGGTCGAGCGCCAGCAACCCTTACCCGCTTACCGTACTGCTGAAGCTCCGGGGGTGCAGCGGTAATGGCCTTTACGGCTTCGAACGGACGAACTCAAACCTCCCTTTCCGATATCAACATCACACCCCTGGTGGACGTTGTACTAGTGCTGCTGATCATTTTCATGGTCACCGCGCCGGTACTGCAGTCCGGGATCGAAGTGAATGTGCCCAAGACGCGTTCGGTGAAAGAGATCACCGAAGAACGCCTGGTGGTTAGCATCAACAAACAGCAGCGGGTTTTTCTGGGCAACGACGCCATCAACATCAACGAGATCGGAGCCAAGCTCAAACAGAAAATTCGCGACCCGCAGCACCAGTCCATCTTCATCCGCGCCGATGAGGATGTGCCCTTCGGCGCTTTCGCCACCGTCATGGACGCTGTGAAATCATCTGGCATCACCAATGTAAGCATCGTCACTCAACCGCTGGACGCGCATGGCAGCCAACGCTGAAATCTTCTTCGAACATGATCGCTGGGGACGCAACCTCAGCTGGTCGGTGGTGCTGCATGTTGCCGTGGCCGGTTCTATCCTGCTCTACGCGGTGGTCGTCCCGAGCAGCCATGGTGAAGGCTGGGGCGCTGGTGGTGGGGGCGAGGCCATGGGAGTCACCCTGGTGAGTACAATCCCGCTCCCGGCCACTCCGACCCAGACCCAAAACGTTCTCGCCAACGAGTCGAAGGGAATTACGCAATCGCAGCCCAAGCCAGTAGAGGTACAGAAAGAGCCGGACGCGATCCCAATTCCGGAAAAGATTACGAAGACCAAACCGGTGCCGAAGACCAGCGCCACGCAACAGAAGGCGAAGCCGGAACCGGTGGAGGAAGCCGACAACGTAGTTCCCTTCGGCCAGGGCGGACCGGTCAGCGGACCTTATGGCACCTTCAGCGCCAACGGCGCCAAAGGAGGCTTCGGCTTCACCGGTGGGGGCGGCGACTTCGGCTCGCGTTACGCCTGGTATGTGCACGTGGTGCAGCAGAAAGTCTCGGAAAACTGGCTGAAATATGAAGTAGATCCGCGCATCAGCACAGCGCAGCGGGTGTACATCACTTTCGATGTCATGCGCGACGGGCATCCCGCGAACGTTCAGGTTGAGCAGTCAAGCGGCGTACCTTCGCTCGACCAATCCGCGACGCGGGCCATCCAGCGCATTGACACTTTTGGTCCCCTGCCCTCGGATTATGCCGCGAATAAAGTGTCAGTAGAGTTTTGGTTCGATTACAAAAGATAGTGGCTGGCTTTTTTCTTTTGCCGGTAGCGATCTAGTGAGGACGCGATTCATTGATGATGCGATTTTTAAAACTATTTTTGCCTTTGGTTTTATTGACTTCCGGCTTGGCTCAGGACTGGATTAAGACCGGGACTGGCTTAGGCGTGGAGAAAGTGCGTCTGGCGGTTCCTGATTTCAGTGCGGCTGGGCAGGATCCGAAGAACGCGGAATTGCTGAAGGTTTTCAACGAGACCCTGTGGAATGATCTGGAGAATGCCGGGATCTTTGACATGGTTTCGAAGAGCTTTTATCCATTAGGCCAGGTGGGAACTCCGGCGGATGTGAAGTTTGAATCGTGGAGTGCGGCTCCGCCGAGTGCGGCGATGCTGGCGTTTGGCAATCTGGGCGCATCCGGCAACGGCATGACTGTACAGGGCTGGCTTTACGATGTGAAGAATGTGACTTCGCCGCAGGTTTTGGGCAAGCAGTATCAGGATGCCGCCACCACTGATGCGGCTCGGACTACGGCGCACAAATTTGCCGACGAGATTATTTTCCGGTTGGGTGGTGGCGTTGCCGGAATCGCGGAAAGCAAGATCTACTTCGTGAGCAACCGCAGTGGACACAAAGAAGTCTGGGCAATGGACTATGACGGCGCCAACCAGCATGCCGTCACCCACCTCAACTCGATTTCACTGTCTCCGCGGGTTTCTACTGACGGGTCGCGCGTCGCATTCAGTTCCTTGACCAAGAGCGGATGGGAAATTCTGATGTATTCACTGGATCTGAACCGGCTGGTGACCTTTCCCCGGTTCGGCGGAACGAATCTTTCGCCGGCGTGGTCCTCGGACGGAACCAAATTGGCTTTTTCGTCCTCGCGCAGCGGAGACCCTGAGATCTATGTCGTGGATTCCTCGGGGGCGAACCTGAAACGGATCACATCGTTCAAAGGTCCGGATGTCTCGCCAGCCTGGAATCGCAAGACGGGCGCGCAGATCGCATGGGTGAGTGGCCGGACCGGGCTGCCACAGGTCTATACCATGGAAGCCGACGGCACCAACGCGCAGCGGCTCACCGATCAGGGATATGCGGTTTCTCCGGCCTGGTCCCCCAACGGGCAATTTCTGGTGGTTTCCTGGATGCGCAAATATGGGCCGGGAGCGCCAGGGGCGCAAGACATTTACATCATGGACATTGCCAGCAAGCAGTGGGTGCAACTGACTCACGATGGCGGACGGAATGACTTCCCATACTGGTCGCCGGATAATAGGCACATTATTTTCCAGTCCAGCCGTGCCGGCAGCCTGCAGATTTGGACCATGCTGGCCGATGGTACGAATCAAAAGCAGTTGACATTCGCGGGCAGTAACACACAACCCAACTGGAGTTGGAAGTGATTACCGGAATCATAATCGCTGTTTCGTAGTTAATTCCCGCAAGAGGTGGGGTGGTAGTCCTCCCTCTTCGGACCTGAGCCGGGCGCAACGATAGGAATCAATGCGCACGAAGAGCACGGAGGACGAGAGTGATGCAACGACGACTGAGATTTACGATGCTGGTGTTCGCTTTGGGCGCCATCATGATGCTGGGCGCCTGCAAAAAGAAAGTGGCTCCCCCGCCGCCGCCGCCACCGCCGCCACCGGCCGCGCCTACGGCTTCGCTGACGGCCAATCCGAACACGGTGGAAAAGGGCCAGTCCACGACCCTGACCTGGCAGACGAGCAATGCGACCGACGCCAGCATTGATGGGATTGGCGCCGTGCAGCCCAACGGGTCACAAAGCGTCACCCCGGCTGATTCAACTACCTATACCCTGACAGCTAAGGGAGCGGGAGGGACGCAACAGGCAACGGCGCGAGTTACCGTCACCTCGCCTGCGCCGCCAACCCAACCCTCGGCCACGGAGGAAGAACTGTTCTCACAAACGGTGAAGGACATCTACTTCGATTACGACAAGAGCGATCTCAATGCGGACCAGCAGTCGTCCATGCAGGGCGATGTCGAGTTCCTGAAGCAGCATCCCAATATTGCCTTCACCGTAGAGGGACACTGCGACGAACGAGGGTCGACCGAATACAATTTGGCTCTGGGCGACAGCCGCGCCAATTCTGTGCGAAACGCATTGGTGCAGGGTGGTATAAGTGCGGACCACGTGAAGACCATCAGCTACGGCAAGGAAAAACCGTTCTGCACCGAGTCGAATGAGCAGTGCTGGCAGCAGAACCGGCGGGGACACTTCGTGTACCAGAAGTAGATTGGGCGACGGGGCTGCGATGTGGGTACGTTTGCGAGGGCGGGACGCCGCTGCGACGCGGGCGCCACGAAGTGCTGGGCGCTCCTAGCCGATGGATGCTGTCGACGGCTTTTCGTCCGCTGGCCTACGTGGCACCTACTCTTCGCATCTTAGCAAATGGACTCGTGGGGAATGGACTATGAAAATACAGCGATACTCGCTCGTACTGGCTCTGTTGGCGATGCTCCCGGCCGGCGTGACCCCGGTCTGGTGCGTCAACAAGGACATGGTACAACTGCAGACTCAGGTGCAGGATCTCCAGGACAGAATTGCCCACATGCAGCAATCCTTTGACGAGCGCATGGGCGTGCTGCAGCACTTGATTGAACAGAGCACAGACCGGGCCAACAAGGTGGCCACGTCAGTCACAGACCTCCAGACCACTATGCAGAAGCAGCAGACAGACAGCGGCGCGCACACGGATCAACTGTCGGGTCAGATTCAGGCCTTGAATGACACTCTGGATGAACTCAAGGCGCGCCTGGGCAAGGTGAGCAAGCAACTGGAGGACATGCAGGCTGCGCAACAGAGCATTTCGGCCCAGCAGACGCAGCAACAACAACAGTCATCGGCCCCGCCTCCTGATGTTCTCTACAACAACGCGTTGCGCGACTACCAGGCCGGCAAGAACGATCTGGCGGCGCAGGAATTCGCGGATTACGTCAAGTACTACCCCAACACTGATCTGGCGGGAAACTCCAACTTCTACCTGGCAGATATCCAATTCCGGCAAGGGAACTACCAGGCCGCGGCCAAGACCTATGACCAGGTCCTGCAAAGCTTTCCTGACGGCAACAAGGCAGCGGCGGCGGAACTGAAGAAAGGGTTGGCGCTGATCGAACTGGGACAGCAGGAAGCTGGGATTGCGGCGCTACGCCATGTGATCCAGCGTTATCCCAAGTCGAATGAGGCATTGCAAGCGCGGGAGCGCCTGCGCAAGCTCGGAGTCGCGGCCACGGGGACCACGGCGCGGCAAGTGCAGTGAGTTCTCGGCGAAGCCGAAGCAATACCCGCTGCTACTTCGTCAACTTTCCCTCCAGCCTTATGCGCCAGTGTGGCGGCGATGATGCCGGCGGTGCTTGCGATGGTGCGGGCGCTCCGGATTGCTGCGAGCCTCTTCGCGGTGCGCGGCTGCTCCAGCCTTGCTCTGCTCACGCGGAGTGCTTTGTCCCCAACCAGGCAAGGTCAACATGATCACTGCGAAAACTGCCAGTCCGAGACGCTTCATGTGAACTCCTTGATTGTTCTGCGAGGATTGTTCTGCGAGCCATTATTTCTGGCCATCTATTTTTTTTTGCCGAGCCCAGCTATAACCCTTCTCCTCGGCAAAAGTTTCGCGATAATCTAGCGGTCACAACCTGGCGCCATTTCCAGCTTCGACGAGGATACTCCATGACCGACCTAAAAGGCGAAAAGGATCAGGACCGGGGCAAAGGCGCGGTTGAGCAGGACCAACCGAGTCAAACAGGGAATACGTCCATGCAGGGACAGCTCGGACACCGGGATCAGGATCCTTTGCTGAAATCTTCGGATACTGATTTTCCCGAGCCTGGGGCGAGTCCGGAACACTCCGGGGAGGAAGTTGATCCCGAGAAACCGAAGATAGAGTTGGCGCCGCACGGCGAATGTGGGGCGGACACTCTTGTCCGGCGCCCTTGAAGTTGATTTGTCGGAGTGGGCCTGGTGGTCCGTATCGCTACGAGGGCGTGCACGGGGGTCGAAATACAAAAGTCCAAGTCAAAGGCAGCGGACCAGAGTGTCCGCACACACAGGTCATTCTCCCTTTTCTTTTTCCTTGTGGCGTAGGTCCAGTCCGAAGGACGGATGGGCGCGCGTGCCTTTGATCTTGATGGGTAGTTCGGTTTGTCCGTTTTTACGAAAGAAGGGATCGAAGGCTTTCAGCAGGAATGACTTGGCGCCCGTCATCGTCTGAGAGAGCTTGGCTTTCATCCGCAGTTTGCCGTGAAAGTCCAGATCTTCTTTCTCCAGAGCGTATTTGCCGTTCAGGGCGACTTCGGCTCCGGTAACGCTGAAGGTTAGTCCTCGAAATGTGATGAATCCGTTGTCGAGCACGAATCTGCCCTTGAGCTCGGAAATGCTGCTGCCCGCGTCTTCATTCTCCGGCTGGCCTTGAGCCTTCCGGCTCAGGGTCTCGATCTTTCCCGTCACCTCGGGGCTGGTGAATTGGGCGTGCGCGACGTCGAACTTTCCGTCCAGGTTCAATCGATCGGAGAGATCGCCTGCACCCGGAGGCAGATCAAACTTGGTGTGAAACATAATCGTGCCGGTCATGGGAGGCTCGTCCGCTTTGACGGCCAGGCGCAACAGGTCTTCGAGTCTACCTTGGTCCACAGTGAGGTCGAGAGCGATCAACCGACCTTTTTGGTCGGGAGATTTGACGACCCCACCCTGGGCAACGATGACCGTGTTCAACAGATGGCCGATAACCGGGTGCAGCAGGGTGTCTCCGTTAGTACCATCGACCGTTGCACTGAAAGTCGTATCGAGCGCCACAGGATGGCCACCAATCGTTACGGTGAAATCGGGAGTCGAAGTCTTCCCCTCGACTTCAATCTTCTCCAGCACGCCGCCAAACTTTCCCCGCGAAGACAAAATTCCACTGATCCCCTTAAACACGCCCAGATCAGCGTTGTCGAAGGTGTATTGGGCCGCAAGCGGGGTTTGACCAGGATCGTCGGGACTCCAGGGACCGAAATTGCCCTTGCTGTCGATCTCTCCCGGTGGAACCGCGTTGGTAAGTTGCGCGCTAAAAGACGCGGGCCGATCAAGCCCCACGGAATGCATGACCAAATGATGGATCGCAAACACGTGGGGATCCTTGTTCGCCGACTTGGGCAGCAGACGAAGTTCGGCATCGTCGGACACAATCTCATGAATCAGGACTGGCATGTCCCGCGCCTTCGACCAATCCTGTTTCCTGCGCTGCGCCGGCGGCGGTATCTGTATGACTAGGCGCTTGAGCTTAACCTGCTGAATCTTCCACGGTTTGCCTATCAGTCCGAGAATCCCTGCTTCGGCGGAGAATTCAGCGATCGAAATCAGAGGAGCGACATCCGTCCGGCCTTCGTGGCGCAGAACCAGTCCTGAGCCCTCAATGCGCGCCCCGGGGAACAGATGGACGTGAAAGTCTTTCAGTTCCACGCTAGCGTGAAACTTCTCGCCGAGCACCTCCACAACTTTCTTTCGCAGATAGGGGCTGGAGAGGTGAATTCCGTTCACAATAAGCACCGTGGTGGCAATCACCACCAGTGATATCACGACTAGCAGAGCTTCACTGGGCGGTCGAATCCTTGGCTGAGTCATCGAATGGCTCGCTGGTCACACCACTCAGACGCTGATTATGCACAAAGAGTTGGCGACAGAATTAGCGCACCGCAGCACCTAAAGGCGCTCCGATGTTACGACGTCGCGGCATCGCTGAAGCGATGCCCTGATACGAACCGGGGGCTCCTTCTCAGACCGCCAGGCAGCCAGCACTGGACGCGCGGACTCACTCACCGTCGGCCAATGGCCACTAATCACTCGCCGCTTATCGCAGCTCTTCCATCACCTGTTCGAGGACTTCCCTTCCTGGACGCACCACCGATTCGGGCAGGGTGGCCAGCGGTCGCTCTGTCATGTTCAGCAGGTCGACGAAGGTGGGCGTCTTGGTGTTGACGTAGAACACGCCGGTCAGCACTTCGCCTTGTTCGTGGGCTTCGTTCAACCGTGTAATCGCCTTGATGCGATGGGTGGGGTCGTAGTCCTCTTCGAGCTTGCGCAGGCGCAGGCGCGAACCGTCGTGCATGGTTACTTCTACGGTGGTTCCAGGGTCGTATTCCACAGTGATGTCCTCGAATGCGGGAACGAAGCTGACTTCCTGCAGCGGCTCTTCGTGATCCTTCATGTATTTGTACGATTTGGTAGAACCCTCGTGATCGTTGAAAGTGACGCAGGGTGAGACTACATCGAGCATGACCGTGCCCCTGTGGGCAATGGCGGCTTTCAGCATGGCGTGAAGCTGCTTCTTGTCGCCAGAGAACGACCGGCCCACGAAAGTGGCGCCCAGCGTGATGGCCATGGCGCAGGTGTCGATGGGCGGGAGGTCATTGATCACCCCGGTCTTCAACTTGGAGCCCATATCGGCGGTGGCGGAGAACTGGCCTTTGGTCAGGCCATAGACACCGTTGTCTTCAATGATGTAGATGATGGGCAGATTGCGCCGCATCAGGTGGATAAATTGGCCGACGCCGATCGAGGCCGTATCACCGTCGCCACTGACCCCGAGCGCGATCAGATGGCGGTTGGCGAGCACTGCGCCGGTGGCAACCGACGGCATGCGGCCGTGGACAGCGTTGAAACTGTGCGAGCGTCCCATGAAGTATGCGGGACTTTTTGAGGAGCAGCCAATGCCGCTGGGTTTGATCACCCGCTCGGGCGGCACACCCATTTCGTACATTGCGTCAATAATGCGTTCGGAAATTGCGTTGTGGCCACACCCGGCGCACAAGGTTGTCTTGCCGCCGCGATAGTCAACCACGGTCAAGCCAACGCGGTTGGTCTTGGGTGGGGGTGTGCTGGTGGTGGTCGCCATTTACTTGCCCTCCATGGTCATGAGTTCGTCGGTTACGGAGCGCGCGTCGAGCGGCAAGCCGTGAATATGGGCGATGCTGCGTAGGCCTGTGATGAGCGCGGGCTCAAGATCTAGCTTAAGCAGGGTGAGCATCTGCGCATCACGATTCTGCTCCACCACGTAGACCCGGTCGTGTTGCTTCACAAAGTCGTGAACCTCGCGGGTAAACGGGTAGGCGCGAAGACGGAGATAGTCGGTTTCGATGTTGTATTCCTGGCGCAGCTGGTCGCGGCTTTCGATCAGGCCCCAGTGGGACGTGCCATATCCGATAATTCCGATTTTGGAGTTTCCGGTGGAAACCTCGGGCCGGGGCACGAAGGAGCGCGCGGTCTCAAATTTCCGGTTGAGCCGTTCCATGTTGCGCTCGAAGTCGTCGGGCCGCTCGCTGTATTGGGCCTTTTCGTTGTGTCCGCTGCCACGGGCAAAATAGGCGGCGGCGGGATGGTCGGTGCCGGGCAGGGTGCGGTAGCCAATGCCGTCGCCATCGACATCTTTGTAACGCGCGAAGCCACCGAGGCGATCGAGATCTTCTTTGCCGAGAACCTTACCGCGATTGATCGGTTTCTCTGGATATTTGAAGGGATCAGCCATCCAGTTGTTCATGCCGAGATCGAGATCGGACATCACGAAGACCAGAGTCTGGAACTGCTCGGCCAAATCGAACGCGTCACCCGCCATACTGAAACATTCTTCCGCGGAACATGGGAGCAGCAGAATGTTCTTGGTGTCTCCGTGGGACAGAAAAGCCGTCGAGAGGATATCGCCCTGTGAAGTACGGGTAGGCAGCCCGGTGGAAGGACCGACGCGCTGGATGTTCCAGATAACGCCGGGGACTTCGGCGTAGTAGGCGAGGCCGGCAAACTCGGCCATCAGCGAGATTCCTGGACCGGCGGACGAGGTCATGGCGCGCGCGCCCGCCCAGCCTGCGCCCAGCACCATGCCGATCGCGGCCAGCTCGTCTTCGGCTTGGACAATGGCAAAGGTGGCTTTGCCGTCGGCGCCAAGGCGGAAGCGCTTCATGTATTCGATCAGGCTCTCGGGCAGCGACGACGAAGGCGTGATGGGATACCAGGCGACCATGGTCACGCCCGCGAACATGCAGCCGAGCGCGGCGGCGGAGTTGCCGTCGATGATGATCTTGCCCGCAGTCTTGTTCATGCGCTGGATGAAATAAGGGTCACGTTTGACCAGATTGGCGACGGCATAGTCGTATCCAGCCTTCACCGCAGCCAGGTTGAGATTGGCCGCCTTCACCTTCTTGGCAAATTGCTTGTGGATGGCCTTTTCCACCTCGGCGATATCGATTTCCAGCAGCTTCGCCACCACGCCCACATAGATCATGTTCTTGACTAGCTTGCGCAGCTTGGCCTCGGGGCAAACGGGAGCGACCAGCTTGTCGTAGGGAACGGCGTAAAAAATCAGGTCAGAACGCAGACTGCTAAGATTCAAGGGCTCGTCGTACAACACGGCTGCGCCCGGGGCCAGCGACATCACGTCTTCCTGCGCCGTCTCGGCATTCATGGCGACGACGAAATCGATTTCCTTTTTGCGCGCGATGTAGCCGTCTTTGTTGGCGCGGATGGTGTACCACGTGGGCAGTCCGGCGATGTTCGAAGGAAACAGGTTCTTGCCTGAGACCGGAACTCCCATCTGGAAAATGCTGCGCAACAGCACGGTGTTAGAGCTCTGCGAGCCCGAACCGTTAACGGTCGCCACCTGAATGCTCATGTTGTTGACGACAAGCTTTTGTTCTGGTTGGCGACTCTCTGCTTGGAGAGATACATCCGTGGAGGCCATTCCCGTCCTTCCTTGTACCTGAGCGGAGTGTGTTTGTCCGCTCACGATTGCTGATGGAGCAGAACCCTTTATTATACGGGAGGGGAACTGGAGCGAACAGGCAGGGAAAGCGGAGTTGGGCACGGAGGTACCAGCCTAAGAACTAGAACTCATGGGATGAATGGCTGGCGGGGGTTCGCTTGCGAACTCCACTGTCCTCGAAAATAGCCCTTCTCACCACGGCGGTGACGCGCACAACTACCTGGCCGTCCAACCGCCGTCAATCAGGATGGTGTGACCGGTAATCAGCGAGGCTGCCGGCGAGGCAAGAAACACGACTGCGCCGGCTACCTCCATGGGCTCACCGATGCGGTGCAGAGCCGCGATGCGCTCTATCACGTCGGCGCGAAATGTAGGATCGAAGAGCGCCTCGTCCGTTCCGGGTGTTGCGATAAACGTGGGTGCGACCGCATTCACGGTAATGTTGTGTTTGCCCCACTCGACCGCCAGGCATTTGGTCAGGTGGGTAATCGCCGCTTTGGTCATGCAGTAGACCGATTCCCCGGGGAGCGCCACAAATCCCGCCTGTGAACTCATGTTGATAATACGTCCGTGCTTTTGCCGAATCATCACCCGGCCAGCGGCCTGGCTGGCAAGGAATGTTCCTTTCAGATTCACTGCAAGCGTGTAATCGAAATCCTCTTGGGACACGTTTTCGGCAAGGTTCTCGGGTGCCACGCCTACATTGTTGACCAGCACGTCCAGTTTGCCGAAGTGAGCGGCCGCATCGTTCACGGCGAGGAAGATCTCATCGCGCCTAGTCGCGTCCATCTGCAGAGGGAGCACGCGCCGGCCGAGAGCTGTAATCTCCTGCGCCAACTCGCCTCCACTGCGCAGGTCGCGCAAACCGAGGGCAACGTCCGCGCCTGCGTGAGCCAACGCCAGGGCGATGGCGCGACCCAGGCCGCGAGCAGCACCGGTCACCAGTGCCACGTTGCCCGTCAAATCAAACCGCGGAAATGCGTTCATCACGCAACCTCTCGGAGTTTCGGTCCCACCCCTCCATTATGCACCGGCTATGCACCGGCAAGTTAAGCGGGGCCGGTCAAGGCTGTTCATTGCCTGGCGGGACTCGGGGCTGGCAAGCAGCGTTATCTTGCTTCCTGTCGATCTGTCGGTTGAACATTTCTGTTCCCATTCGAGTTCGCCGCAGGTATAGCCTTGGATGGTTGGACAATTTCTAGTCTTCGACCTGGAGGAACTGGGCCATGTTGCGGAATTTGGTGTAGCGGGAGTCGAGCAATTCTTTGACGGGATTCTTTTTCAGTTCGGAGAGATGCTTATGCAAGGCGGCGTCAAGGAGCAGAGCGGCGGCTTCGTGGTCGACGTGGGCTCCGCCCTCGGGCTCGGGGACGATGCCGTCAATGCAGCCGAGTTCTTTGAGGTCTTCGGCGGTAATGCGCATGGCTTGGGCGGCGAGTTCTTTTTTGGCGGGATCGCGCCACATGATGGACGCGCAACCCTCGGGCGAGATCACGGCGTAAATGGAGTTTTCCATCATCAGGACACGGTCGGCGACGGCAATCGCCAGCGCGCCTCCGCTTCCGCCCTCGCCCGTAATTGTGGTCACGATGGGAACTTGTAGACGGACCATCTCGCGCAGGTTGCGGGCGATGGCTTCGGCCTGGCCTCGCTCCTCGGCACCCAGTCCTGGGTACGCGCCTGGTGTGTCGACGAAAGTGAATAACGGCCTGCCGAATTTTTCCGCAATCTTCATCACGCGCAGCGCTTTACGATAGCCTTCCGGGTTGGGCATTCCGAAGTTGCGGTAAACCTTTTGCTTGGTGTCACGGGCCTTCTGATGGCCGACGATCATGACTTCCTCACCGTGGAAACGGGCCATGCCGCAGACCAGCGCGGGATCGTCGCCAAAGCCGCGATCGCCGTGAAGTTCGCTCCAGTCGGTGAAGATGCGCTCAATATAATCGAGCGCATAGGGGCGTTGCGGATGGCGGGCCAGTTCCGTTTTTTCCCAGGCGCCGAAGTGGGATGTCATTTCCTTGCGCAGAGCCTCAACCCGATCGCGCAACTGCTGGATCTCCTGTCGTGTACTTTCATCCGCCCCGGCTACGTCCTGGAGGCGGGCGATTTGTTGATCAATCTTATCCAGTTCCTGGTAGGTCCTCTCCCCGCGTTCGCTCGGGCCGCGGTCGCCGTTTTTGGACGCCCAGCGTGATTCCACCATGGAAAGGAGGAACTCGACCCCGGTCATCACCAGCGCGTCATTGGCCACGGGCGGCGCGCCCTTCTGTTGCGCCTTTGAACTCCTGTATTTGGGGGCTTTCATCTGGTGCAATTTTCATTTCGTAAGACTTCAAGCTGGTCTTGGACCTTCCGTTTCTTGGCGGGGCACTCTGGGTTGCGTGTTTCAGTCGTCCCTCCGGGGCTGGGCCTGCTCACGCCGAACCCGTCGGCGCCGAACCCTCCCAACCCTCAACTGGCTGTCCGCTGCGCCTGCTAATCGATTACGCGCACGGCTCCTCGGCCGCATAATTCTTCGACGCGGGCGATAAAATTACGGTCCGGTTGCACATTATAGCCTTCCGCTTCCATCACCACCATGAAATCGCCCTGGCGTTCCACGTCGAATAATACTTTAGCCTCTCCCCTGCGTTGAGCACACAGCATGTGCAGCGCGTCGACCGTGGCCTCGCTTGAGGTTTCGAGCGGGATACGAATGCGGAGCGAGCGCGGCAGCGGGACCCTCGCATCTTCTAACGGATTGATGTCGTTTACGGTGAGCTTGGGATTCGCGCCTTCCTCGATGCGCACGCCGCCGCGGATCAGAACTGGTACCTCCAGTTTTACCTTTTCCTGCAGTTTGCGATAAGCCTCGGGGAACACCAGCATTTCCAGCGAACCGGACATGTCTTCGAGCGTGCCCTGGGCGTAGAAATCGCCGCGCTTCGACTTTAGGACGCGAATGCTGGTAATGATGCCAGCAGTAGTGACGTTTTCGTCTTTTCCGGTGGACGACTTCATAGCAGCGACTTCTTCGGTGCTGAGAGCGTGTAGGTCTTGAAGTTTGTCGCGATATTTTTCCAGAGGATGGCCGCTGATGAAGAAGCCGAGAATTTCCTTTTCGTTGGCCAGCCGGGTGTGTTCGTCCCAGTCCGGCGTATCTGGCAGCTTGTTGTTTGAGGCTGAAACCTCTTCCTGCTGGAACACCCCGAAGAGGCCGTGCTGGCCCGATTCAGCGTCACGCTGGGTCTTCTGCGCGCCTTCGATGGCGCGGTCGAGGACGGCCATCAACTGGGCGCGGCGGCCGAGCGCGTCCATGGCGCCGCTTTTGATCAGTGACTCCAGCACTCGCTTGTTAAGCAAGCGCAGGTCAACTTTTTCGCAGAATTCGTAGATGGAGCTGTAGCGGCCCAGGTGTTTGCGTCCGGCGACGATGGATTCGATGGCGTTGTGACCAACATTTTTCACCGCGGCCAGGCCGAAACGGATAGCGTTGCCATGCGGGGTGAAGTTGGCGTCGCTCACGTTGATGTCCGGAGCTTCGACGGCGATGCCCATCTCGCGGCACTCGTTAATGTACTTGACCACATCATCCGTACTACCGGTCACCGAAGTCAGCAGAGCAGCCATGAACTCCACGGGATAGCGCGTCTTGAGGTACGCGGTATGATAGGCAAGGAGCGCGTAGGCGGCCGAGTGCGACTTGTTGAAGCCGTAGCCGGCGAACTGGGCCATGAGGTCGAAAATCTTTTCGATCTTCTTCTGCGGATACCCGCGCTGTACCGCGCCTTCGATGAAACGCTCGCGCTGCTGCGCCATTTCTTCGTGCTTCTTTTTGCCCATGGCGCGGCGCAGCAGGTCAGCCTCGCCGAGGGAGTAACCCGCCAGGCGGTTGGCGATCTGCATCACTTGTTCCTGATAGACGATGACGCCCAGCGTCTCCTGCAAAATTTCCTGGAGTTCAGGCAATTCGTACTCGATCTTCTTGCGGCCATGTTTGCGATCGATGAAATCGTCGATCATGCCCCCCTGGATGGGTCCGGGACGGTAGAGTGCGTTCAGGGCAGTGAGATCTTCGATCGAATTCGGCTGGTAGCGGCGCAGGACGTCGCGCATGCCGCGGGATTCGAACTGGAACACGCCGGAGGTGAGTCCCTGGTGGAAAACTTTCTCGTAGGTCTGGTGATCGTCGAGCAGGATGCCGTCCAGAACGATGCGCTCGCCGCGTGTCTGCGCGATCAACTTCAGTGAGTCGTCGAGGATGGTGAGCGTGGTCAGGCCGAGGAAATCCATCTTCAGCAAGCCCAGTTTCTCGATCGCCACCATGTCGAAGGCGGTGACGATTTCGTCGTTCTTCGTTTTGTGCAACGGCACCAGTTCGATCAGTGGACGCGGTGAGATGACCACGCCAGCCGCGTGAACTCCGGCATTGCGCACCATGCCTTCCAATTTTTTGGCGGTTTCCAGCAGTTCGCGAACCTGAGCGTCGCTGTCGTAGACCTGCTGCAGCGCCGGCGACTCTTTGATGGCCTCCTCCAACGTAATATTCAGCGTGGGCGGGACCATCTTAGCGATGCGATCAACCTCGCTGTACAGAACGCCCATGGCGCGGCCGACGTCCTTGATGGCGGCTTTTGCGGCCATGGTGCCGAAGGTGATGATCTGGGCGACGTTTTCGCGGCCGTACTTGCTGGTCACATAGTTGATGACCTCACCGCGGCGATTCATACAGAAATCAATGTCAATATCGGGCAAAGAGACCCGCTCAGGATTCAGGAAGCGCTCAAAGATCAACTCGTGCTGCAACGGATCGAGGTCGGTGATAGCCAGCGAATAGGAAACGAGCGAACCTGCGGCGGAGCCGCGGCCCGGGCCTACCGGGATGTCGCGTTCGCGGGCATAGCGGATGAAATCCCAGACGATCAGGAAATATCCGGAAAACTTCATCTGCTGAATGATGGCGAGTTCGCGGGCCAGGCGCTGCTCATAGTCGGCAAGGCCGTGCTTCAGTCGTCCCTGGGCCTCGACGGCGCGCAAAGTTTCCAGGCGGCGGGCGAAGCCCTCCCGCGTGACATGCTCGAAATAACTGTCCAGCGTGAATCCGGCGGGCACGTCGAAGTGCGGGAACGGATTGCTGACTTTCTCGAGGCGCATGTTGCAGCGTTCGGCGATGGCGAGAGTGCGGGAAAGCACGTCGGGCGCGTCTTTGAAGACGCGGTGCATTTCGTCGTCGCTCTTGACGAAAAAGCCGGTGCCCTGGAACTTCATGCGATTGGTGTCCTGGATAGACTTGCCGGTCTGGATGCACAGCATTACATCCTGAGCGTGGGCGTCGTCTTCGCAGAGGTAGTGGCTGTCATTCGTCGCCACCATCGGGAGGGCAAGTTCCTTTTCAAGCCGGAACAGATTGGGGTGAATGCGATGTTCCTGCTCCAGGCCCTGGTCTTGGATCTCAAGAAAGAAATTGTTTCTGCCGAAAATATCGCTATAGGTCGCCGCCGCATTCCGCGCGGCTTCGTAGTTATCTTCCATCAAACGTTCCGCGACTTCGCCCTTGAGGCAGCCCGAGAGGCCGATCAGACCCCTGGAATGTTCAGCAAGAAACTTTTTGCTGACCCGAGGCTTGTAGTAGAAGCCTCGCAGCGAGGCTTCTGACGTGATCTTGGCCAGATTGCGGTAGCCTTCATCGTTTTCCGCCAGCACCAGGAGGTGGTTATAGGTGTCGCCTTCCGGCGGCGTGCGCTCGATGTTGTGATCGTCTTTTTTGCAGACATAAAGTTCGCAGCCGACGATGGGCTTCACTCCGGCCTTGTGGGCTGCATTCACAAAGTGTACTGCGCCAAAAATGTTGCCATGATCGGTCATGGCTACCGCGGGCATGCCCAGCTCTTTCACCCGCTGGACGAGCTTTTCCACGTCGCAGGCGCCGTCAAGCATGGAGTAATCGGTATGGAGATGCAGGTGAACGAATTGGGACATGTGGGATCTGTATTGATTTTACGTCGGCGTTATTCTAATGGGAAATGGTAGCTGGGTTTAGGAGAGTTATCCACAGACGGCACTTGTGGAGTCGTTTTCAGCCTAGTAGCGCCGCACGAACCGGAGGCTCGCCCTCATCTTGAGGCTAGTTCGGTAAACGGAAATCGACGCCGCGGTCGTCGTTGGCTTTGGTGGTGGCTTCGATGTCCAGCCAGGACAGCGGAAGTTTCGTGGCGCGCTGCTCGCTGAAGATCCAGAGCGTGCCGCCGACGACGGCGTAATTCTGCACTTCCTGCGTGTGCTTGTCACGGAAGACCAGCAGGGTGGGCGTTGATGGCTCGGACTTATTTTCCTCCCGCGGCTTCGCGGGAGCCGCATCGCGCGACTCCCTCTCCTCTCGCAGACGCGCTACTTCGTCTTCCAGGTGATCGATGTCCTGTTGCTGCCGAGCCAGGTCGTTACTATTGCTATTCTGTCCCGAGTAAGGGGGGTAGGCGTCGTAAGTGGAGTAGGAATCTGCAGTGGAGTACGAGAAGTCTCCGTAGTAGGCGGGGTAACCGTAGTATCCGAAATAGAATGGGGAAAATGTCGAAAAGAAAAAAGGGTGGTGGTGGAAGCGTCGGGGGCCGATCGAGGGTCGGCGAAAACCGTTAAAGGGTTGGCGAGGACCGACGAAGGGCTGACGGAAACCGGTGGCAAACCCTACGCCGAAGCGCGGTGTGCCGGCAAACGCCGGACCGCTGCGGAAACCGGCCGGACCCCGCGCCGAAAATGTGGCTCGTCCTGCCGATGCGCCGCCCCTGGAAGAACCCCGCATCTGAGCCCACAGAGGTGCCACCACTACCGCCACGCATAACGCCGCAATGGCCAATGGGCGCCGCATGCGGAGATTATAGCGCCGGCGAACCCTGTCATTTGTCAAATCTTCGCTAGTTCTGATCTCCAGCCCCGTGCTTCTTGCGGCAGAGCTTGCAGTATGTCGGCGGTAAGCTATTGTCCACTGCGTGTTTCACCGGAGTCAAGGTGCGCAGATACGCGAAGATCGCCTTCAGGTCATCATCGTTAAGGTTAGCAAATTCTCCAAATGGCATGATCGAGGCCAGCTTTCGAGCCTTCACGTAACCGGTGCGCATGGTCTGGATGAACAGCGCCTCGTCGTAATACTTGATCCCCGTGGGGTCGGGGGTGAGGTTGGCGCTGGTGACCTCACCCCAGGGCCCCTTCAAAACCTCGCCGCCGCCGTATTCCAAACCGCGAATCGGGCCATTCTGGTCTGCTGCTACGTGGCAACCGCAACCGATGGACGTTAAATATTTTCCTCGCTTCACGGGGTCGGACTGCGGATCAGGCCCGCTGACTGAATCTGTCAACGGCTGAGGGACGGTGCGAATCAGATAGTTGACAGGGAAAGTTACACGGGTTGGCGGCAAAGGATTGCGCACCGCCGGTACGGAACGCAAATAGACCACGATAGAGGCCAGGTCTTCATCCGAAATCACCCGGTAGCCGATGTAAGGCATCATGGGAAAGATCGTCCGACCGTCGTGCGCGATGCCTTCCCGAACGGCGCGGGCAATTTCGTCGTCACTCCAGATGCCGGAGCCGGTTTCCGGATCGGGCGTCAGGTTAGAAGCTACCACCCGTCCCGGCAAGTCGGGAATGGGAATCACCTGCCCGGCAAGTTCCATGCCCTGCAGGTTGGGAGCGCCGTGCGTATTCCAGTCCTTGGGCGTGTGGCAGGTCTCACACCCGGCCAGTCCGGCGACCAGATAACGGCCGCGCGCCGCGCGCTCCGGGGTGCGTTCAAATTTGCGGTTGCTGGTGGGTCTGGCCCTGGGTCCGATAAACGGCCGCCATCCGATGGTGAAGCTTATGCCAACGATCAGCAATACGGTGAGCGTGATCAACGCCCAGAGCAGGATCCTACCCAGCTTCTTCATATTGATATGCACCTCGGAAATCTTGTAACTCGGGAGACTTGCCTTCTCCAAACACACAACACCGGGGAAGAGCGGTTTTTTATTCAGGGCCGCGTAAATTGCTCAATTCCTCCAAGTAGACTTCAGCTCCCTGCCGCGCAGCCATCCGCTGAAAAGCCTGGGAGCGTTGCTCCGCGGGACAGCCGCGAGCCTGCCCCGAGCGAAGTCGAAGGGCGACTGTGCCACACGCTAGCGCTTGTTCTTGTCTTTGCCTTTCGCCTTGGCTTTTTTGTCGGCTACCTTGGCATCTTTGGTCGCAGCCTTAGTCTTCTCCGGCTTCGCCGGATTAGAAGCTTTGGCCCCTTCTGGCTTTGGCGCGGCCGGTGCTAGGTTGGCCGCCGCTTGGCCTTTTCCTTTTTTCTTGCCCGCGGCAGGGACTGCTGCAGCCGTGGCTGCAGCAGCTTCGGCGGCGGCCGCGGCGGCGGCGGCCTTGGCTGCTCTGCCACGCTTGGGTGGCGGAGGCGGAGGTGGAGGCGGTGGCGGCGGCGCCAACGGCTTCAGGTACTTCAGGGTTTCGGTTCGCGAGCGCAGCTTGCTGTCCAACAGCAGCATGAACACGTCATGCGCGATCTTCGGATATTCCGGTAGTTGCGGCGTGATGTGCAGCTCGGTCATTTCAGGCAACGGAATTTTTTGCTGTACCTGCCGCCACTTGGTGAAGAAATTCTTAATTTTCTGCGCGACGGCCTGCTGGCGCGCAGTTACGGCCAGGAACAAAATCATCTCTGGACGCGCCTCAGAGAGCAATTTCCAGGTGCGGGAAGGCGTGGCAGCTTCCTTGCCACTGAGCCGCTTGGCCAACTCTTTCGCGTGGTCTTCGAGATCTCGCCAGGCCTCGACCAAGTCTTTGCGCGGAATTTGCTTGCGCATGTCGGCGATGTCTTTGTCACTGAGCCGGGCGGTCAGGAAATACATGACGGCCGGCGCCGGGTCCGGAGAGTAGCCCAGTTCCGTCATCTGCTGGCGCGTCTTCAGCAGATGGCTCAGTTGCGCGGTGTCCACCTTGGCGCTGGTCCAGTGTGGGTTTAGGACCTTAAGCCAGCCTTCTTTTTCCAGCACTTTAACGATGTGCAGCGGATCCTCTTCGTAGGCCAACTGCTCAATCTCGTAGCCGATCGCCTTGTCGCTGATGTACTCGATGTAGTTGTTTTCTTTTGCCGACTCATAGCGAGCCTGGGTGCGCTCCTCGAGCGGCCAGTGAAAGCGCGCGGCAAGGCGGCTGGCCCGAATAAGCCGCGAGGGGTCTTCCACAAAAGCGTAGTTATGCAGGACGCGCAACAGCTTGGCTTCGATATCAGCAGCGCCGTTGAACGGATCCATCAGCAGTCCGCGCGAACCTGGATTCAGCGACAGCGCCATGGCGTTGACCGTGAAATCCCGGCGGCGCAGGTCTTCGATGAGGGTCGCGGGAGAAATCACCGGTGGCTTCCCTGCTTTTTCGTAGCGCTCGATGCGGGCCATGGTGATTTCAGCGCGCACGTTGCCGGGCAGACCCAGGTAGAGGGTTTTCAGGTCGTCGTCGGTCCCGACGATCCTGACTCCGGCCCGCTCCAGATCCTTTTGCAGCTTTAAGGGGTTGCCCTGGACGGAGAAGTCGAGATCACGAATGGGGAATCCGCTGATAATGTCGCGGACCGCGCCCCCGGTCAGGTAAATGTTCATTCCGGCGGCGCGCGCGATATCTTGTACCAGCGTGACGCCGCGCTGCTGGTCCGGCGTCAGCCGGATTTCCATTGTGTATATGTAGTCGGCCATGCTTTCTTACGAACGCCCCTCCACGTTCTGGGGCCTGGCAGCCGGAACTGGGTTTTCCACAGGCTCGCGCCTCCGTAAACAAACTGCTCCGGTCGCTTTCATGTAAGTGACTCTATCGAATAGGTTTAGGCTACATGAGATAGGACAGGCCAAGCTACAGAAAATAACACAACGTTAACGATTTGGCTACAGTGAACATACAATGCGCCCGTGTCCACCAGAAAAGTGCGAGAATCGGCTTGAGCTTTGGCGGCGGAAAGCCCCGCCCGAGGCGGCCTTAGAAGCAGTCGTCGGGTCGTCAGGGCTTGCTGACGACTGAGGACTGAAACCGACGACTAACCATGCCCTCCACCCATAAGAAAGTCGTGGTCCGGAAAATGGACCGGGATTCGATCAACGGACACGTTGCGCCCGCCAATTTCGTTCGCGACGGCAAACTCGAACTCCTGAACACCTCCGGCAACGTGGTCGCGATCGATCTGCGAGACATTAAGGCCGTGTACTTTGTCCGCGAGTTCGGCGATTCCGAGTCCCTCAGCCGGAAGACTTTTACCACCCGCCCGCGCACCGAAGGACTGTGGGTGCGGCTCAAGTTTAAGGACAACGAAGTGCTGGAAGGCATGATGCCGAACGACCTTAGCCTGACCACGGCCGAGGGCTTCCTGATCAATCCTCCTGACCTGCGGTCGAACACGCAACGAATTTTCGTGCCCCGCACCGCGCTAGAGTCGCTGACCGTCCTGGCCGTGATCGGCGCAACCCATCGCCGCCGCAAAGGCGCGCCGACAGATACGCGGCAGGTCCCGATGTTCGGGGAGTGAGGCGGCAGACCTCGGACTTCGGACCCCAGATTCGCGCGCCCCGGAGGGGCGCTTGATAGTAGCCCAGCGATTTATCGCTGGGTACGGGTCGCGGGATCTCACGTCCCCGTAGAGACGGCTAAAACCCCGCTGCTCGGCGTCCGCTTTTCCTCAGGCGTGCCTATGGCACGCGCATCGTCTCCGCGGCCCCATCCCGCCACTGGAGTGCGGGCTATGGTCAAAGGTTCCTCCGGGACCTGCTTGAAATGGGCTTCAAACCGGCCACCCTCGGGTTCGCCCCTCCAGGGCGCGACGAATCCCGAGGTCCGACACCCGAATTTTCAGGGCACTAAAGCTTATCGCCGAACTGGACCCGAAAACCACAACCCGCAATACAATCCCGGCGCGTCGCAACCACGGTCGACAAAGGAGAGGTTTGGAATTGAGGTTAAAGCTTTTCCTACCAATTCGGTCCTGCGATTCCGGACACGCCGTGTACCTTGCCCTGGGCATCGAAGAAGACAGGGAAACTGCTACGTAGCGGCCATAGGTAGGTAAGCGACATGCTCCAAGGGTGGCCGCTCATCTACGGTTCGAGAACCTGGGCCAGCTCTTCCCGCGAAGCAACCTTCTGGGATTCGTCTTTTCCCGGTAAGTGAATGGAGCAGGAGTTAAATGAAACCCCGACCCCCGGTTCGAGAGCCGGACGCTCGGTAATCGGCTCGAAGGTCAACTACGCAAAACGTTAAGGCGAGGTTAAGGGGCGCGCCTGGCGGAACGCAGGCCTTGGAATGCGGTCCCCGCTTTGTAACGCTCGGGAAATTTTTCCAGATAGGACGAGAGCCCGGGGCAAATCATGCGGTGGAACCAATCCACACCAAATGCCGCCATTTCCTTCTTTGCTTCTTCCGGAGTCCAGTCCTGTTCGGCCATGCGGTACGCTGCTATATCCATTCCCGTTCGGTCGTCGCCGACTCGGCAATGGACGAAAACTTTCTTGCCGGGGTTTTCGCGGAGCAAGGTAAGGAATTGCGCGAAGTGTTCGTCTCGCGGACTGAAACATTGCCAAGGGAGTGCGACATACCGCATCCCCAACCCAGTCACAAGTTGGCGCTCGCTCTCGCGCGAACCGCGCAGGTCCACCACGATGTTGATGCCGATCTTGGCCAGGCCCTTAAAACCCTCTGTGGTCGGCTGCGCGCCCCGATAGAGTGTGGGAGTCACCTCGCCGAAGCGAGAGACGCCTTGGAGCGTCAGTTTGCGCGCGATGGTGTGTTTCGCTCCGGAGGACACAGAGCGCGCCTCGGGCGGCGACTGCGCCGGAGCAGCCGGGCACACCGTCCCCACAAGCAGTGCAAAACCACAGACAGCACTTTGAATGCTTTTTCGAGTCCGGTGTCGTCGTACAGGGCATTTCAGAACAGCCATGTCAGCGGCCGTGCGCCCACCCTTCGCTCTTTGAAAGGTGGGATCATTCACGCTTCCAACACTCACAAGTTTGTATTCCATCTCTCCTGATGCTACATCCCACCCGACGTTGCAATCCTTAACTCTATAACTCTATGGCTTCACAACCTGGAGATTGTTGGTGACAGAGAAAACTCCGGACACACTGTTCGCCCGAATATTGGCGATGTTCTTATCAGCCTCGCTGTCCACCACGCCTTCGAGAGTGACTTTCCCGCTCTTGACAATGATGCGGATCGGCTGCTGCACTCCCAAGGCATATTTCTGCAACGCCGGGTAGCCGTAGATGGCGCGGTAAAGCTGACGGCGAAGGCGGTCGTCCATGGGGGACGGCGGCAGCACTTCGATTTGATTGTCAACGTGCTCGACGCCTTCAATTTTCTTGACCACATTTTCCGCCTCGGACTTCAAAGTGGGACGGGTGACCTGACCCGCGAGTGTGACGTTGTAGCCATCTACTTTGTAGCCCAGATTGTCGAACACACCGAGATAGGGCAACATCAGCAGCTCGTGCCTGACTTCCTTTGCGATCCGCTCCGTGGAGCGTGCGGGGGCTTGGCCGGCTTGCCGAGCTAAAACCGTGGAGCCCAACGCCAAAATCGTGCAAGCGACAAACAACAAGGTGCGCAGTTTCATATACGTTCTCCGTTCCTGAATCGATCTAGCTGGTGAAGCGAATATTCAGGCTGCACATCTTAGCAAAGGAAATATGGTTTGTCCGTAGGGCTCAAGCTGTACGGGTGTTATGTGCTCCAGCGCACAAATCTTCACAGACTGGACGGATTTGTGTGCCAACCAATTTGTGTAAGAGTTTGGATCATCCCGGTTCAGCCAGTCATCGAAATAGTGTTACATTTGAGATTCGAGCTTGCATTCTAACTATGGTCGACACCCAGGACAACCAGGAACTGGACCTTTTGCTGCCGCAGAGCGTGACCCGTCCGCTTTGGAGGTCGCTGGTAAACAACCTTCGTGACTGGCTTTTCCCCGAGAAGCTCCCGCCCCTTCACATCACTTCCCGGCCGATGAATACCGGCATGTTGATTGGCGATGCGGTCAGCCTGCCCTGGTACCGGACGGTCTTTACCAATCTGGGCAACGTGATCAATCCCGAGAACCTGCCGCCGCTCGAGCTGGAATCGCAGCCGGTGGATGTGGGCGAACTGGTCAGCGATCAGATGGGACATATGTGGTGGAGTTCCCTGCTGCGCAACCTGGCCGACCGAGTCGCGCCCGAGCGCCTGCCTCCTCTGCAACTGACTTCCGCTCCGGTGGACGCCAGCCTGAAGTCCGGAACCATGCAACTGGCGCGCTGGTCTTCACTGATCACGCTGCCGAAAGTTCCCTTGGCGGAGCGGCAGTATTTCGTCACTACGCCGGTCCGATCAAGCGCCTCCCGAATGGCATCTCCTCCGCCGCTTGCGGGGTTTGCCGGAATGTCGTCGGCCCAGCTCGACGTGCCCGCACATGCGCACCCAGGAAAATTGCGGACCGCACTCTCGCGTTCGCGCCTGCGGGAAGCTCTCCTGATTACGCTCGCGGGGCTGGAGGTGCTGTATCTGCTGGGCACGATTTTCGGCATCGTCTGATTCCCGCCTTTCTCTCTTCCGCAGCCCCGCCTCCGTTACAATCACGGTCTTGCCCGCAGTTGCGGGCCAACGCTTATGAAACTCGCTCAAATTGCTACCACCCTTAGCGCCAGGCTGGAAAACGGTTCGCCCGACCTGGAAATCACCGGCGTTGCCGGGATCAAAGAAGCTGGACCCGGGCAGCTTACGTTCGTCTCTAATCCCAAATACGCCGGCGCGGCGCGGACTACGAAAGCTTCTGCGGTGATCGTGTCCGATGAATTTCCTGTGATTTCCGCCGCCCTGCTGCGGAGCAAGAATCCTTACCTGACCTTTGCCCATGCCTTGGAACTGTTTTGTCAGCCGCCACGCTATGAACCCGGAGTGCATCCGACGGCGGTGATCCATGCCTCGGCCAAGGTCGGCGCGGGCGCGCATATCGGACCTTACGTCGTGATCGACCAGAACGTCGAAATTGGCAGCCACGCCGTGTTGCTGGCGCACGTAGTCATCTATCGCGGTGCCAAAATTGGCGATCGCTTCTTTGCCCACGCGCATGCCGTAGTGCGGGAAGGCTGCCAGCTCGGCAACCATGTGCTTTTGCAGAACGGCGTGGTGATCGGAGCCGATGGCTTTGGCTTCGCCAAGGATGACTCGGGGCATTGGTACAAGATCGCGCAGCCGGAGCCGGTCATTCTCGAAGATGACGTGGAAGTCCAGGCCAACTCGTGCGTGGACCGGGCCAGCGTGGAGAGAACCCGCGTCGGCCGCGGCACCAAGATCGATAACTTGGTGCAGGTTGGTCACGGCTCGCGCATCGGAGAGCACTCGCTGCTGGCTTCGCAGGTGGGGCTTGCGGGTTCAACTGAAGTTGGCAACCACGTGATTCTTACCGGACAGGTTGGCGTGGTCGGCCACTGCAAGGTCGGCGACGGAGCGATTGTTACGCCGCAAAGCGGGGTCGCAGGGGATATCGAAGCCGGAGCGATTGTCAGCGGTGCTCCGGCGGTGGATCACAAGCTTTGGCTGAAGTACTCTGCCGTGCTTCCCCGGCTGCCGGAGATCGCGAGGGCGGTGCGGAAGGCAAAGGATTAACCACCGAGGACACGGAGGACGCGAAGGAAGGACTTGAACCAACAGTGCGGACTCGGATTCACAACTTCTCCGTATACTCGGTGTCCTCGGTGGTTTGTGTTTCTTGAAATTCTTTCGGCAATCCGCTGTCAATCGCGCGTCTTACCTTCTCCATTAAACATTGCCGGCTAGCAAAATCTTTGGGCTCGATGGGGGCGTGGAACATCACTGTAACCGTAGCGGGCTTGATGGCAAATCTGCCTTTGGGCATGACGTAATGAGACCCTGCAATCGTCACCGGCACAACCGCCACCCCGCACGCGATGGCCAGAAAAAATGGGCCTTTCTTGAAGGGCATCAGCTTGCCATCAAACGACCGATGGCCTTCGACGTAGATGATCATATTGATGCCCTGGCGCAAGACCGCCGAGGCGGCGCGAACGGCCGCGATGCCAGCCTCCCGATTTCCGCGATCCACCGGAACCAGCGACCCCAGCCGCATGGTTTTCCCCAGGAGGGGATAGTTGAACAACTCCTTCTTCACCATGACAGAAGTGCGGCGGGGGATGAGCGGAACCATGATCGGCGGATCAATGTTGGACACATGGTTGGACATGAACACGTAATTGCGCTGGGGATCAAGCCGTTCCAGTCCAACCGTCCGCACCCTGATCCCGGCGATGCGAACTCCGGTCCAGGCCGACCACATGGCCACGCGATACAGAAGTCGGATGTCCCCGGTGAGGAATGTCCAGGGAAAGCACAGCAGGGCGGCAATCGGTAGCGCTACGGCCCAGAAGGCGAGCATCAGCGAGGTGCGTATCACGGGCGGGTTTCTCCGGACACCCCTGACTCGCCTTTGAGCCAAGCCGAGCGGCGGGCTTTCTGTTGCTGGGTGATGTTGTCCACGTCCTTCAGCTCAAACCCTACTTCCTCCCGGCGGCCTAGTTTCCAGTGCAGGTCGCGCTCGACCCCGGAGGTGCGCACGCGCAGATGGATTGTATCTCCGGGGCGCAGTCTTGCCATCCGCTGCTCGAAATCCGAGCCGGCCATCTGGTCATCAATCTCCAGAATGACGTCCCCAACCACCAGTCCGGTGTGTTCCGCTTCGCTGCCGGCAGTAACCGCGACTACCGCAGGCAGAGCATCGAAATTGTGCACCGCCACAAAACCCGGCTCGGCCCCTGACACTACTTGCCGCACCAAATGCAGTCCAACGCTCATGAAGAAGTTGTCCCACGGAATTTCTTCGGTGCCCGCGACGTACTTCTCGAAAAACCATCCCAGGTCGGTGTGACCGATGAGTTCCGCCGCTTGCCGTACGCCCTTTGAATCGGGAAAGAAGTTCCCTTTCCTGGCGTAATTCTGATTCATCCAGAGGAACACATCGCGCAGCGAGGCCGAGTCCCTGCTTGCGTCACGCACTTGCAGATCGAGCAGGACCCCAAGCAGATATCCCTTGTTGTAGTAAGAGATGCTGCGCTCGGGCAGACGGTAGTAATCGTACTTCTCGAGCCATGCGTCCAGGCTGGACTCTTCCGCCGATTGGCCGAGGTGAGCTGGACGCCTCTCCAGTTCGCCAATTTCACTAGCCAAGCCCTTCAGGGAGCGGGCTTCATCCAGCAGACCAGCACGCAGCTGGATGATGTTCCCGGCCGTGGTGGTCACACCCTCGCTGAACCACAACGCCGTGGTGTAGTTCTCTTTGGTGTAGTCAATCGGCTCGAGCGACTGAGGACGGATGCGCTTCACGTTCCACAAGTGAAAGAACTCATGCGCCGTAAGGTCATCCAGCGACCGCGGATTCTCCGCCAGCCGGCCAGCACTGATATCAATCGCAGTCGAGTAGGCGTGCTCCATGCCTCCTCCTGCGGGGCCGCGCGGAAAGTGGTAAAGAAACAAATAGTTCTGAAAGGGACGGTCTTTCATCCAAAGCGTGGCTGCTGACACGAGACTGCGCAACGTGGAAACGATCTTCGGCATGTCATAGTCCGCGGGGTCCGCGTCCACGACCACGCGATAGTGCCCGCCGCCTTCGTCAAAATCAGATTCCTGAAAGGCGCCGATTTCGACGGGCGAGTCCACCAGGCGGTCGTAGTTCTCTGACGAGACCTCTTCGGCAGACCCGGCCATCGCCGTAGCGATTCGCCAGCCGGCGGGAATATCCGTGAACCGAACCTGCATGGGATCTGCCCGGGCACCCACCGGATACATCAGAATCTCGGCCAGGTTGAAAAAGGCATGGTGCGCATTCAATTGCGCGCCGAAAGGGCCCGACCGGTCGGCGAAGATTTCATACTCGATCTCGGCGCCCTGTGCAGCGCCGTTCACGTGCCACCGGCTCTTGTCCAGCTTGCTGACCGCAAGAGGCTGTTCACGGCTGTTTCGGGCGCGCACCCAGTTTACGTATTGCGCGAAATCGCGAATCTGGTAGAGGGCGTTCCATACCGGTAGTTGCAACTCGCACTCGGGCTCACCCGGTGGGAGATGAACTTTCACGATCACCAGATGCTGCGACGCCTCCGCCAAGGAGATCTCGTAGCGGACCAGCGCCACCGCCACCGGAGGATCTTGCGCCCCTACCCCAGTCGCAAGCAGCATGACGAGTCCGGCGAATACGAGTGCCGCGAGTACAAGGGTGAGTCTGGCTCTGGCCAATCGGTTCACGCTTTAGCGGACGCCTTTAACGGATGGTTGCCCGAAGCGCCCCCGGCCAGCGCCTTCAGCCGTTGGGGCAGCTTCTCGTAAATTCCCCCGAAACCGCCATTGGAGAGAATCGCTACCACGTCGCCCGGCCGCATTTCGGGCGCGACGGTCTGCACGATTCCGTCCGCGTCAGCAATGATGCGGGCACGGCGTCCCTGTCTCTGCACCTCAGCCCCCAGGGCGGCTACATCCATTCGCTCCCCCTCGGGAATACCTTCTGACTTGAACACGTTCGCCACCACCACTTCATCCGCGACGGCCAGGCTCCGAGCCAGTTCATTCTGAAAAACATTACGGCGAAGGGTGTTGGATCGCGGCTCGAGAATTGCCCAGAGGCGTGCGCCGGGATAGCGCGCGTGCAGCGCCTTCAGCGTGCCGGCAATTGCCGTGGGATGGTGCGCGAAGTCATCGATGATAGTGATCCCGTTCACTTGTGCCCGCACTTCTAGCCGTCGCTTCACACTCTTGAAGGTCTTCAACGCGGAGGTGATCTGTTCTTTGGCGATTCCGCACCCTGATGCAAGGGCCGCGGCCGCGGTTGCGTTCAACACGTTGTACTCTCCGGCCAGTGAAAACTCGAAATCAGCCCAGCGCTCGCCGTCTCGCAGCACCGACCACGAGGTACGGGATGAATCAAGCCCCAGATTTGTCACCTGCCATGCGGCGTTCTTCGCGTTCCCATACCTCTCCACTGGACAAAACGCCCGCGCCAGACATCGCTCGATACTCTCTCCGGTGTCGAGGGCGACGATGCGGCCGCGACCGGGGATCAGGTTCACCAGGCGCTTGAACGCCGTTTCCACAGCATCGAGATCCTTGTAGATGTCGGCATGGTCGAATTCAACCGAAGTGAGAATGATCGCGTTGGGGAAGTAGTGCAGAAATTTCGGGCCCTTATCGAAGAACGCGGTGTCGTATTCGTCGCCTTCAAGAATAAAGTATTTGCCATCTCCCAGTTGAAAGCTGCTGCCGAAATTCTCGGCGATGCCGCCAATCAGAAAGGACGGCTGCAGACCGGCCTGATCGAAAATCCATGCCAGCATTGAGGTAGTCGTGGTCTTGCCGTGGGTACCGGCCACCACCAGAACTTCCTTGCCACGCAGGAATTCATCGTGCAGGATTTGCGGCAGCGAGCAAAACGAAATGCGCTGGTCAAGCACATGCTCCAGTTCGACGTTGCCTCGCGAAATGGCGTTTCCTACAACGACGATGTCCGGGCGGGGCTCGAGATTTGTCGCCGCAAACGGCTGTGAAAGCGGGATCCTCAGCGAGGCTAGAAAGTCGGACATGGGCGGATACGCTGCTGCGTCCGAACCGGTGACGTGAAATGCCCGCTGCTTGAGCATGCCGGCCAGCGAGGCCATGGCCGTGCCGCAGATGCCAATCAGATGGATATGCTTCTTATCGCTCATATGCATAGTTCATAGCCGTGCACTTTCTCATCCCTAACGCGCTAGAAACGTCCGTATCCATGGTGCCCTCTGTGGTTATGCTGTCGTTTTCTCCTATCCGGCAGAGGGTGAAGAAACTTCGGTTGCCGTGGCTGCTTCCAATATCTTCAGTTCAACTCCGCCGCTTTGAACGGTGAGCCCGACCCGCACGCCAATGGGCAGGGTTATATTTCCCCTGGAAACGTGCCCTGATCGCAGGCCGTAAGCTACGGGCACTCCCAAGCCGCCGACTACGCGTAGCACGACTTCTTCCAGAGTGTATCCCTGGTCTTTCTTTTGAGTGCAGTCCACCATTTCGCCAAAAATGATGCCTTGAACATCGGCCAACTTTCCCGCCAGCTTCAACTGCATCAGCATGCGATCGATCTGGTACGGTTTGGTCGCGATGTCCTCGATAAACAGGATCGTCCCTGGCGTGCGGATTTCATAGGGTGTGCCTAAAGAAGCCACCAGCATGGAGAGGCATCCACCGTAAAGAATTCCTTCGGCCGCGCCTTCGACCAGCGACTTCACGTCCGCATCGGGCTTCAGTGTCCAATCGGAGAGGCCATTCAGAGCGTGCTCCCAGGAAAATAGATCGACTCCGTCGGCACGCGCAAAATCCTTCGCCACCATCGGTCCCTGAAACGTAATAAGCCCGGCGCAGTCCGCAAAGTACGTCAGAAGCGTCGTGAGGTCGCTGTAGCCGACAAAGATCTTGGGATGAGCTTTAATCTTTTGCAGATCCAGCAGATCCAGAAGATAGTTGGAACCGTATCCGCCACGCGCGCTCAGAATTGCCCGGACTTCGTCGCGCACGAACATCTCCTCGAGTTCCCTTGCGCGACGCTCGGGCGATCCGGCAAAGTAAAGCTCTTCGTCGAAGATGGAATCGAAATAGAAGGGCTTGTATCCCAGGCTGCATAAGGTTTCGCATCCGGCTTCCAGCAGTTGGCGTTTGAAGTTGCTGGCCGGAGCCACGATTCCAACCGTGTCGCCGGGTTGGAGGGCCGGTGGCTTGACGCGCGCGAGTGTTGGATCAGACGGCATTTGGATCCCTGACTTAAATGACGAACGTCAAATGGCGACCGCTAAACCAAAAACTCTCCCCGGCAGATGATTTGCGCTGGTCCGCGGAGAAAGACCTGTTCCTCCCAACGCACGGTTTGGACTCCACCCGGAGCATGAACCCGCACCGGAGAGTAGGCTCGTTTCGCCCAGATCGAGGCTACAGCGGAAGCGCACGAACCCGTGCCCGAAGATTGCGTTTCTCCGACCCCACGTTCGAAGAATCTGGCTTCGATATTATTCTTATCTTTTATGATCACAAGCTCAACATTTATCCCATACTTGAAGTCATGATGGCGGCCTATTTCAGCCGCCTCGGCCTGCCAACCAGGAGGGTATTCCTCCGTGAACACGACGTAGTGCGGGTTACCCATGGAGACAGGAATTCCCCGCACCTCGCCGAATGCCAGCTTGATGGGAAATTCGTCTCCTAGCTGCGGCTCCCCCATGGCGATTTCGAACTCATATTGCGATCGGTTGTGGCTAATAAGTGTGCAAGCCTTGATCCCGGCGCCGGTGCGGATGGTAAGTTTGCCCTGGGGCTGTTCGGAGCCCTCGGTCTGCTCAGAGCACCTGGTCTGCCCAGAACAAAGATGCGCTGCCACGCAACGTGTACCGTTGCCGGAAATTTCCGCTTCCGATCCGTCAGCGTTGAACAGCCGCGCGCGGATGTCCGCGTCCTGGGCCGGAAACAACCATTCCACGCCGTCGCCCCCAACACCCTGATGCCGGTCACACATGCGCTTGCTAAAATCCCCGATATCGGTCGGCGCATAGATGCCGTCGACAATCAGAAAGTCATTACCGCAGGCACTCGCTTTCACGAATGGAATCACCCGCTCGGATGGCGTCATTCCGTTTGCACCGGGCCCAAGGAGGTGATGCTCTCGAGCACGGAAGACTGCTTGAGAGCCTGCAGCACTTCTTCGTGCTCCTTGCGGGTTCCTTCAAGTTCGAACTGAACACGGACGTGCTGTGGGGTCGCGGCGAGCTGAACGTTTCGCATCATCGCGTGAATGCATTCTAAAACCCGGTTGACCTCGACAGTGACAACGTCCGCGCTGCTGCCGGTTACTTCGTAGGTATGCACCGCCAGCTTCAGATTCAATCGCTGTTCTGCGTTTCCCAGCAGGAAGAGACAAAACAGAATAAGGGCGGTCGCAAAGATGGCGGTGAGATAGAGGCCGCCTCCCACCGCCATGCCCACCGAAGCGACCACGAACAGAGTGGCGGCAGTGGTGATGCCGGTCACCAGGTTACCGCGACTGTGAAGGATGGAGCCGGCTCCGATGAAACCAATGCCGGGAATAATCTGCGCCGCAATCCGGGTGTGGTCTCCGATGTGCTCGACCGCCAGTGCATCCGATAGCAGCGTGAACATGGCGGCGCCAAGACAGATAAAGAGATTAGTCCGCAATCCAGCAGGCCGATGCTTGATCTCTCGCTCCAGTCCTATGGTGCCTCCCAGGATTGCCGCTAGAACGAGGCGCAACAAAAAAATTCCAGCCGACGACATCTCGGTCTGCAGAACGTCGTGGATGTGCTGCGTGATCGGCATTGGGAAGTGAGTGGCTGGATTTTATCACCGGTAAACTGCGTGCTTGACGGCTTCCGGCGCCGAGATGGTAACGCAGATGATTACCGGGCGTGGCGGCGAGTCTGGTAGATGGTGGCCTGGGGTTGGCCGGAAACGTGAATCACGGCGAGCGGGAAGAGATCTTGCTTCTGCAATGCCGTGGAAACCGGGTCGCCCTCGAAAGCGATCGCGAAGTCCGCGTATTGGGCCGGGTTGGCCAGCGCACGCTCCCACAATCCCTCGAGATCAACGGGTTGCTTCCAGGTGCGATGGTTGCCCTCGTTGATCACACGCTGCAACGGGATATCGGCTTGCTGCAGCGCACCCACATGATCTCCCAGGTACATCAGCATCGTAGCATCAGGCGGGAGCGCCTTTACAAAGCCCGCGAGTTCACGCTCCAGGGCGATGCGGGTGCGCGAATTGATCCAGGCTTCACGAAAACAGACTGGGTCCCGCCAGATCGAGGTGTAGCTTGCGGCGATGAAAACCACCGCCGCCACGGCCACCGCAAGCCTCACCGCTCGACTCCTCGTAGGCCTTGCCATGAAGTAAACAGCCAACGCGACGCAAACCGCGAATGCCGGCAGCAGTTCCAACCCATAGCGCACGTTGTAGTACGAGAATGGCCACCAGACCGGCATGAAGATTGGTACGCCGCCATAGGCAACGGAAATGACGTAGAACGGGAGCGGGACCCAAAGCAGGAGCAGAGGCCACAGTTGCCGCCGAGATGGAGTCGGGTTTAAGCGTGAATCAGCTTCACGCCCTCTCCCGGCAATCAGGACGACAAGCGTTCCCGCCAACCCGGCCAAGATCCAAAGCTTTTGCCAATTTCCTGACGCCTGGTTCAGTTCCGCGGACTTCAGAAAATAGCTGAATGCGACAGGCAGGTAATGGCTGCCGGGATGGGATGCGCCCGGAGTCCTCAATTCAATGGCCCTGGCCGAATAGGGACCGGTGGCGAATTCTAGCGGATTGCGATAGACGATCGCGTTGTAGGCCAGCCAGAGCACAGGAGCGGCGGCGGCCAGCAGAACGAAGTTTCTCAGGCTGCGGTGTGGCGCCGGGCTTTCTCGTTTCTGTTCTCGTTTCGAACGCAGCGCAATGAGAAGACAGGCTGCGCTCATTGCCGCCGCCAGAAACCAGCCGTCGTAGCGCGTCAAGCATGCCGCAGCCAGGCAGACTCCGGATTTCAAAAGTGAGGATGAAGCCCCTGCCGCACGAGAGAAGTCGTCGCGATTCCCGGCTCGCCGCACGAATTCGTTGAAGTAACCCACCGCCCAGATGAATAGCGCCAGGTACAGCGGTTCGGTCATGGCGGTCGCTTGCAGATAGATTAGGTTTGGGTTCGCGGCGTAGACGATTGCGGCTCCCCAGGCTGCAACCCTGGCCATGGTGTCGGCCGGGGAAAAACCCAACGCGCCGCGGAGTAAACGGAAAACCCCCAACGTACCGAAAATGTAGGCCGTCATCGACGGAATCGATCCGCCCACGCCCGTCTTCCACATCCAGTCAGAAAACAGAAACGGGATCATCAGCAGATGAGGCAGCGGTAGCCAAACCGTGCCCAACTGCAGCAGACCCGGGGTGCGGGAGTCGAACACCCGGCGCGCAATGTTGATGTGCGCGACTGCGTCGCCGTAGAGCAGGACATCGCCGCGGTGAAAATAAAACAGGAAGGAGAAAATCGAAACACAGGCCGTAAGCCAGGCCAGCAGGGCAGTTTCGTGGTCCCAGTGCCGGATCGGGCGAGGGCTCATTCCAGGTGGGTCAGCTCGCGGAAGATTTGAAAACGGGCTTCGATTTCTTCGCGGGTAAGAGATTGCAGACGCTCGGTGCCAAACTGCTCGACCGCAAACGACCCCATGACCCCACCGTAGAAGAGCGCGCGCTTCAGAACCTCGCGATTCAACTCTTCCTGCGACGCAATGTAACCCATGAAACCGCCAGCAAAGGAATCGCCCGCACCGGTCGGGTCTTTCACTTCTTCAATCGGAAGTGCGGGGGCGCGAAAAGGGTGGCGGCCAACGCCGAACGCGCCCTCGCGGAAGAAAATTGTCGCTCCGTATTCGCCGTGCTTGATCACGAGTGCCTGCGGTCCCAGAGCCAGCACCTTCTGTGCGGCTCTCGGCAAGTTAGTCTCCCCGCCCAACGCTTTGGCCTCGGTATCGTTGATCAGCAGCACGTCGACAAGTTTCAGGGTTTCCGTCAATTCCTTGCGGGTGCGGTTGATCCAGTAATTCATGGTATCGCCCCCGGTCAGGCGTACTCCCTTGATATCTCGCCGCACCGCCGCCTGCAAATCAGGATGAATGTTGGCGAGGAATAGAAACTGTGAATCCTGATATTCCGCCGGGATGCGCGGCCGGAACTGCTCGAAGACATTGAGCTCTGTGAAGTCCGTCTTGGCTTCATTCAGGTTGTCGTGATATTGCCCGCCCCAGCGAAACGTCTTACCTTTGGCATGTTCGATGCCGCGCGTATCCACGCCTCTCTTCTTCAAAACATTTTCGTACTCTGGGGTGAAATCCTCGCCGACCACGGCCACGACCCGGACCGAGGTGAAATAGCTTGCTGCGAGCGCGAAATATGTCGCTGCACCACCCAGGACGTCCTCTACTTTGCCAGAGGGGCTGGCGATGGTGTCGAACGCAACCGAACCCACCACGACTATGCTCATGCTTTTTTGGCTTTCGAATCTCTATCGAGATATTTACCCAGAATGAGTTTTAGCGTCTGGCGTGTGGCTGCAGGAATCTTGCTGCGTTCGGTAAGAATCGCGTGCGCCAGCGACGAACCACACTTGCACGAGCGTCCCTGCGGCATGGCAGCTATGGTTTCGCGCACGACCCAGGTTGCGTTCTCCGCATTTTTCAGCAATACGGCCACGATCTGGTCCACCGTCACCGAATCGTGGTGTGGATGCCAGCAGTCATAGTCGGTCACCATCGCAACCGTCACATAGCAAATTTCCGCTTCCCGCGCCAGCTTGGCTTCCTGCAGGTTGGTCATGCCGATCACGTCCATCCCCCAGCTGCGATAGAGGTTGGATTCGGCCTTGGTGGAAAATTGCGGGCCCTCCATGCACAGGTAGGTTCCGCCGCGCTTGCCGGTCACTCCCGCTTTTTTGCAGGCCCCCTCCACCACGCGGGCCAGGTCGGAACAGATTGGATCCGCGAAGGCGATGTGGGCCACGATGCCGTTTCCGAAAAACGTATCCACGCGGTGCCGGGTGCGGTCGAAGAACTGGTCGGGGATGACGAACTCCAGCGGCTTATGTTCTTCCTTTAACGATCCCACCGCAGAGATGGAAACGATCCGCTCCACGCCCAGCTGCTTGAAGCCGTAAATGTTGGCGCGAAAATTCAGTTCGGTGGGCAGAATGCGGTGACCCCGTCCGTGCCGGGCCAGGAACGCAACTTTGCGACCTTCGAGCGTGCCCAAGACATAGGCATCGGAAGGCTTGCCGAATGGCGTCTTCAGGCGTACTTCTTTCACTTTGGTCAGGCCGGGCATGGAGTACAGCCCGCTGCCGCCTACGATCCCAATTTCTGCTTGCGACAAAGATCCTCTCAGGAATTCGATGATTGCGCGACAAAAGGGTGATTATACAGAAGGAAATGCAGTCGAAGGCATGGACGCCTCGCGCGGGTCAAGTAGCCCTGTCACGGCATCAACAACCTTAACGGCGCCCGGAGAAAAATGAGAAAGACAACCGTTCGTGTTCACGTCGTCGGTCTCGTACTTTCTCTCGTTGGCACTCTCTGGTTCTACAGGGCTACTGTCTTGGTAGGCTACGCGGCTGGTTATGGCATCGGGCAAGCCGACCGTAATCATCACCTCTTCATGCTAGCCACGTTGACCTGTGTGTTCATTTTCGTCGCCTTCGCTATCAGTTTCGGCGTGAAGGCGAGACGGTCACGCAAGCAATAGCCGCTGGTTGGTCAAGTATATTATTGCCCGTTATTGTATGTACAATGTCGACATGTCCATGAAAACAAAGCGGCGGACGAAACTACGGATTCTGGGCGCTTGCGCGGCCCAGAGCCGCCCGCCGATGAGCTGAAACGTCTGGTAAACCCTACTCGAGGACTCGTTTCGCCACCCACTCGCCCGCTTCCTCGGTTCCGAAGTTCCCGCCGATGTCTTGTGTTGTTTTCTTTTGCTTCACGGCTTCCAGGACAGCAGCTTCGATCCTGGTCGCTTCTTCTGCTAATCCCACGTGTCTTAGCATCATCGCGGCAGTCAGGATCGCGCCGAATGGGTTGGCTACGTTTTTCCCTGCGAGGGGGGGCGCGGAGCCGTGTACCGGCTCGAACATCGACGTCTTCCCTGGGTGGATGTTTCCGCTGGCGGCCATGCCCAGCCCGCCCTGCAGGCCGGCGGCAAGGTCGGTAATGATGTCACCGAACATGTTGTTGGTCACGATTACGTCGAAGGGCCGCGGGTCGCGGACCATCTGGGTACAAAGCGCGTCCACGTAGAGGTGCTGGGCGGTGATCTGCGGATACTCTTTACTTACCTCCTTGAATACGCGCTGCCACAGGCCTCCGGCGTGAGTCATGGCGTTCGACTTGTCGCACATGAGAACGCGCTGGCGCGGGCTCCCGTCCTGCTTCTTGTGGCGTTCGCAATATTCGAAGGCGTAGCGGACCACGCGCTCTACACCCGTTCTCGTGTTGATGTCTTCCTGGACTGCGATCTCATCCGGCGTGCCCTGTTTGAAGACGCCCCCGGCATCGACGTACGCGCCTTCGGTGTTTTCGCGGACCACGACAAAGTCAATGTCCCTGGGCTCGATTGCTTTCAGCGGACACAGACTCGCGTCCAGCAGGTGGACCGGGCGCACGTTGGCGTACAAGTCCATCTTGAAGCGCATGCCCAGGAGGATTTCCTTAGCATGGATATTTGAAGGCACGCGCGGATCGCCGAGCGCGCCCAACAGGATAGCGTCAAAGTCACGGGCCAGCATGGCGAAGCCGTTGGGGGGGGCGGTGACGCCGTCGGCCAGGTAACGTGCCGCGCCCCAGTCGAACTGGGTTGTCTCGACCGCGGCATGCGAGGCTTGGACCACCTTTACGGCCTCGGAGATGACCTCGGGGCCGATGCCGTCTCCGGGGATGATGGCGATGCGTTTTTTTTGGGTCACGACGTTGGAAGATTATCAACTCGGTTGGGCGTTGTCATTCTCCTTGCGGGTTGGTCGGAGATTTAGGCGGGAAGCTTTTGACCGCTAAGGGCGCGAAGGACGCGAAGAAAATCTCCGTTATAATCAAAGGTAGAGAGCATGAGCTTGATGACACAAGATGACAGCTTGGGTGTGCCGGGAACAAGGCCACTCCATGGTGAATCACGGGCTGATTTTGGCGACGTGCGTGCGGAATTCCAGGCGTTGATTTCGGGGTGTGGGGTCTACGATCTCTGCTCCCGGGCAAAGATTTCGCTCAGTGGCGTCGACCGGGTGCGCTGGCTGAACGGCATGGTCACGAATAACGTTCGTGACCTGGCGCATGGGCATGGCGTGTATGCTTTTGCGCTGAATCCGCAGGGACATATTCTGGGCGATTTGTACGCTTACAACCGGGGCGAGTCGTTGCTGGTTGATACTGATCAATCGCAGGTCGAGAAAATCCTGGCTGTTTTTGAGAAGTACATCATCATGGATGACGTCGAGGTGGCGGACATCAGTAACAAGCTGACCGCAATTGGAATCGCCGGACCGGGGGCTCGCGAGGCTCTGCGTGTGTCCGGGTTTGAAGTCCCGGAACTCGAGCCTTTGCGGTTTGTCGACCTTACCCGGCAGCAAATCAGTCTGACTGTGGTCCGCGGCGACAAGGCGGGCGTGGAATCTTTTGAACTGTGGCTGGCTCACGAGCATGTTGGCAGCGTTTACAAAGGGCTAGTGAGAGCCGGGGCAAGGCCCGTGGGAACTGCGGCCGTCGAGCTGTTGCGGATCGCTGCTGGAATTCCGCGCTATGGCGCCGACATCCGGGAACGTGACTTGCCACAGGAGACTGAGCAGGAACGCGCCTTGAATTTCGTCAAAGGTTGTTACGTGGGTCAGGAGATCGTGGAGCGGATTCGTTCACGCGGCCAGGTGCGACGCAAATTTACCGGGTTTGACGTTCCTGGAGTATTGCCTGCGCCGGGGAGCAAAGTTCAAGTGGACGGCAAGGACGTGGGCGAAATAACCAGCGCCGCTTCCCTGCCGTGGGCGAGCGGTGATCGTGGTGTGGCGCTAGGCTACATCCGCCGCGAAGTGGCGACCCCCGGTAAACTGCTCGATGCTGGTGGCATCGAAGCCAGGGTTGCGCATCTGCCGTTTACCCAAGGACCGAAATAAGCGAAGCAAAGCAATCGAAGGAAAGGGATATGTCTGAAAAAAAGCAAGACCATTTTACCGTGACAGACCGGCGGCTGTTCACGTCTGAGGGTGAACTGCGCCAGGAAGTCAGCGAAGAAGAGATTGCAACCTCCAAACCCGCTGCGACGGCGGCACCGTTACCGGAAGCGGTTTCCGCCGCGCAACCGGCGAGTACGCTCGACCCTTCTTCGCCGCCGACTCCGACTCCGGCTGAGCAAAAGGAACAGGCCGACGCTTACCGTAAATCGTCAAAAGAGCTGGATGCCCGGGTCGAGCTCAGTGGCCGCTCTGCCAAGGAAATGGAGATGACCTTTGAGCGCTTCATGGCCTCGCTGTACATGACTGCCATGCTGCAGCTGGGGCTGATGCAGGAAGAGCGGGGCCAGCCACGGATTGATCTGCTGGGCGCGCGGCAGACCATCGACACGCTCAGCCTGCTTTCGGAAAAGACCAAGGGCAATCTCACACTGGCGGAAGAAAACTTTTTGCAGAACTGCCTCTATGAGCTGCGCATGGCCTACGTGGAAGTGACCAACGCACTGGCACGGCCGCCGCAAGCGACAGGCACAAATCCCTCGATACGATGAAAGCCATACTGACGGTGCTGGGCAGCGGTACGTCCATGGGCGTGCCGACCATTGGTTGCGACTGCCCGGTTTGCCGCTCCTCCGATCCGCGCGACCGGCGCACTCGGCCGTCTGTACTGATCGAATATGACGGAAGGGCTGTGCTCATCGACACTACTCCCGACTTCCGCCAGCAGGCGATCCGGGAGAATATTCGAAGTCTGGACGCGGTGCTCTACACCCACTCTCACGCCGATCATATTCTTGGAATTGACGATCTGCGGCCGTTGAGCTTTCGTCATAAGCCGGGCCGGCTGCCGCTCTATGCGCATCCCGAGGTGGTGGCTTTCATCGGCAACATGTTCCGCTACATTTTTGACGCGGACTATAAATTCGGAGGGCTGGCTCAGGTCGAACTTAAACCTCTCGACCGACCGCTCGAATTATTTGGTGCGCGGTTTGAGCCGGTCACCGTGATTCACGGAGAGACCGAGATATTCGGCTTTCGCTTTGGGTCAGCGGCTTATCTGACCGATCACAGCCTAGTGCCGGAAGTGTCTTTTCAACAATTGCAGAATCTTGACATCCTGTTTCTGGACGCGTTGCGGCACAAGCCGCATCCGACCCACTCGACAGTAGAGAACTCGCTGCGCATTGTCGAGCGGGTAAAGCCGCGGCGGGCCTTTTTTACCCATATTTGTCACGACCTGGGACACGAGGCTACGAATGCGGTGCTGCCCGCGAATGTCCGGTTGTCCTATGACGGAATGAAGCTGGAATTTGAGATTTAGAGAGGAAAAGAGAGGAAAGAAGTGCTTGGTCGAAAGTTCGCCAAGAAAATCCGCTAAGGTCGCAAAGCAGTTCTTTGCGCCCTCGGCGATGTCTTCGCGTCCTTTGCGGTTAAGGGTTCTTGAGATGCAAGTCTTTCGCAAACTCGAAGACGTTCCCGCTGACTTCGGGCTGACGCTGGTCAGCATCGGCAATTTTGACGGCGTACACCGCGCCCACAGTTACGTGTTGCGCGAGATCGTGACGCGGGCGCAGCAACAGGGGGCCAAGGCGATGGCGGTGACGTTCGAGCCCCATCCGGTTCGCATTCTGCGACCTGATTCTGGACTCAAACTGATCACGCCCACGCCGGAAAAACTGCGTCTACTGCAGGCGAGCGGCCTGGATGCGGTGCTGCTTCTGCCCTTCGGGCGCGATCTTTCGTTGATGACACCGCGCCAGTTTGCCGAGGAAATTCTGCGAAAACGGCTTCATGCGCGAGAGGTGCATGAGGGCTTTAACTTCCATTTCGGACACAAGGCCGAGGGAAATGTGCACCTGCTGGCCGAACTGGGCCACGAGCTAGGATTCGAGGTCAAGGTCTATCCGGAGATGAAATTACGCGGGGACCCTGTCTCCAGCAGCCAGGTGCGCAAGCTTTTGAGCGAAGGCCGGATCAGCCGGGCGCGGCATCTGCTGGGGCATCCCTTCAGCATGCTCTCGACGCCGGGGCGAGGGCGGGGGTACGGATCGAAATATACGGTGCCAACCATCAACCTGAGCCGCTACGAAGAATTCGTGCCCAAGGACGGGGTTTACATCACCCGTACTCGGGTGACCGAGGAGTGTTTCGATTCGGTGACGAACCTGGGCGGCCGGCCAACCTTTGGAGCGGAATCGTTCGCCGTCGAAACCCATTTGCTAAACTTCCATCCCATTGAACTGGGGCCGGAAACCGAAGTTGAGATTCATTTTCTGCAACGGTTGCGGGATGAGATCAAGTTTCCATCGGTTGCTGCGCTGCGCGAACAAATTGCGCGCGATGTGAAAAAGGCTCGGAGATATTTCCACTTGTTGAACGCTGTCGCAACCGTTTCTCCTGCCAGCTAAAGCCAAGATAACCCCGGGAGGAACAGAGGTTTCAACATCTAACCCCGGCTTGGGTTTTTGATTGCCAATCCGGCTATGGCGATCGACAATCCCTGCGAATGGTTACCAGCGTTTCGTCCACGTTGTCTCAGATCACTTCGGCGCAACGCCAAACTCTTCTTGCCGCCGCCCTGGGCTGGATGCTCGATGCTTTTGACACCATGCTCTATGCCCTGGTCCTGGCCCATGTCATGCGCGATCTGGGTATGAGTAAGGGCACTGCCGGACTGCTGAACAGCCTGACCTTGCTGGCCTCCGGGATTGGCGGTGTGGCGTTCGGATTTATCGCCGACCGCGTTGGGCGGAAACGCGCCCTGATGCTGAGTATTCTCACGTACTCGGTTTGTTCGTTTGCTTCTGGTCTCTCAACGTCCGTCCTGATGCTGGCCATCTTCCGTTTCATCCTCGGGCTGGGGATGGGCGGAGAGTGGAATACCGGGGCAACGTTGGTGGCTGAAACCTGGCCGACTGAGTTGCGAGCCAAGGCTATCTCGATCGTGCAGAGTTCGTGGGCGATTGGCTATGCACTGGCCGCACTGGTGACCGGCGTTGTGCTGCACTATGCCGATTGGCGGATGGCGTTCTTCGTCGGAATTCTGCCCGCGTTGGTGGTCTTGTGGATTCGACGGCGTGTGCCGGAGTCGGAGATGTGGCGGGAGTTGCATCAGGCGGGAGAAGGTCTTGCGGGTGGAAACCGAAGGAGAGACGTAACAAGCTACGTCACTACGCGAGATGAGAGGGAGGCGGAAGCTGGATTCGTTCGGATCTTTCGGCCGCCCTTCGTGAAGCATACTTTCGCATTGTTGTTGATGAACTTCTTCGGGATGTTTGCCTGGTGGGGACTCTTCACATGGATTCCACCCTATCTCTCGTTACCGGTGGAGCAGGGCGGGCGCGGCTTCGGCGTGATGGGAACCACTACTTTGCTGGTGGTGCTGAATCTGGCCGGGATGTTTCCCGGATATGCCAGCTTCGGCTGGGTGGCCGACTATCTTGGGCGCCGCAAGTCTTTTATCATATATACCTTGACGGCAGCACTTCTGGTACCGCTTTATGCCATGGCGAGAGCGCCGTGGATCTTGATGGTAGCCGGAACGCTCCTGGCGTTTTTCGGCACGGGATTTTTCTCCGGCTCAGGGATTATCGGCAGCGAGATCTTTCCCACCGCGGTACGGGCCCGCGCCTTGGGCTTCACCTACAACGGGGCGCGCACCATGAGCTCGGTCGCGCCCTTTGTAATTGGGCGCGTGGCACAGACGAAGGGTCTGAGTTGGGCTTTCTATTTGTGCGGCGCGTCTTTTCTGCTGGCGTGCGCCGTAGCGACGCAATTGCCCGAGACCAAGGGGAAGCAGCTGGAGTAGTGGTCAGCGGTCAGTCGTCACCCGCCGCGCTGGCCATTACACGGAGCTTTGTCTCTCTGCCATTCTGATATCGCAGACGAGCGCGAGGGGAGCCGGCTGCCGCGACTAACGCCACGCCAGGCATGCTTAGGGGCGGTCGCCTGGACGTGGGGTCCAATTCCGAATCGCCCGGCACGCGGCCTTTCGATCCACCCGCGGCGGTCGCCGGAATCGCTTGCAGGAAGGAACGAATCCAGCGTTGCACGCTGTGGTCTTTCACAATTTCGCGCAACAAGCGCATACGGCAGCGCTTTTCTTCCACGGGCATATGGGCGGCGTCGTGCAGCGCCTGGGCCACTTCGGCAAAATCGTTAGGATTGACCAGGATGGCGCCAGAGCGCAACTCCGGGCCCGCCCCGGCGAACTCGCTGACGATCAGGACGCCACGCTCATCGATCTGAGCGGCGCAGAATTCTTTGGCAACCAGATTCATTCCATCCTTCAGCGGAGTGACCAGGCCGATATCGGCGGCCCGGTAGTAAGCCAGCAGTTCCTCACGGCCGAGGTTCCGGTGGATGTAGTGAACCGGCACCCATCCTGGCTCGGTGAATTCGCCATTAATCTGGCTGACCAACAGCTCTACTTCCCGGCGCAAATGTTTGTAGTTGGGGATCTCCTCACGGCTGGGGACAACCACCTGCACCAGGGTGATGTGGCCGCGTAACTCCGGGAAACGGCGGAGCAGGAGCCGAAACGACTTGAGCCGCTCCGGAATCCCCTTGGTGTAATCCAGGCGATCCACTCCCAGGACCAACACGTCTCCTGAGAGGCGTCGTCGGATCTCGGCGGAATGGGCCTCGATCTCCGGACGCGCGGCCTGTTGAGCAAATTCTTCAAAGTCGACACCAATTGGAAAGGTGCCGACTACAGTACGTCTTGCCTCCAAACGAACCTGTAGATGAGGGCTGCCGTGCTCAATCACGGCTTCTGGCAACAAGCGCTCCAGGCAGCTGGTGAAATTTCCGCGGTCGTGGTCACTTTGGAATCCGATCACGTCGAACTCCAGCAATGACTTCAGGATTGGGTATTTCCAGGGAAGTTTTTCAAAGACGTCAGGTCCGGGAAAAGGAATGTGCAGGAAGAATCCCATCGGGGCGCGCACTCCGGCTTGCCTCATGGCATCGGCGGTGAGCATGAGGTGATAGTCATGGACCCAGACGAAATCATCCTCGGTCGCGGTTTCGGCGGTCACCTTTCCGAACTTGCGGTTCACCCGCTGATACATTTCCCAATACTCGGGATCGAAATTGCAACGCGAGGGCATGTCGTGGAACAGAGGCCAGATGATTTCGTTGGCAAACCCGGAGTAGAACTTCGCGATCTCTTCTTCGGTAAGAGCGACCGAGCGAAGCGCGTAGGAGCGATTCCGTGAAGCTTTGATCAGCAACGGGTCAACGTGCTGATTGGGGGTTCCGCCGGCCCAGCCGATCCAGACGCCGGGCCGATCACGCCAACCCGCCTCGAGAGCGGTGGCCAGCCCTCCGGAGCTCCGTTCCACGCGGGCCCCGCCGGCATGTTTGCGGATGAGAATTGGCAAGCGGTTCGAGACATTGATCACGCGTCCCTTGATGTCTGTGGTCTTGATATCCGTCATAGTTGCCCTCCGGTAGCACGTAGCCACTCCTCTAAAAACCGGAGAAGCTCGTGAGGCGGTTGCAGCCAGACATCGGCGGTCGTGGGACGGGACTGAGGACGGACCAACGCCGTCAGCCCGTTCCCCTTGAGGGCGCGGAACGCATCTTCGTCGGTCTGGTCGTCACCCAGGTAGGCGACGGCAGCGCCCGGCCCAGCTTCCTTTAGGATGACGCGAACGGCGTCACCTTTGCCTGGACCGGCGACACGAATTTCCAGACCAGCGTCAAATTCGAGCACCCTTAGCGGAGCCCGGTCGAGCAGAGGCTTCCAAAGCCGCGGAACCTCCTTGGCTACTTTCTCCGCCTTCACTGGATCCAGACCTCGCCAGTGCACCGCGACTCCGCCCGGTTTAATTTCTGTCTGACTCTCGAGTCCGGCGTCACGCAGCAAAGCGGCGGCTGCCAGCAAATGATCCTGATGAGACGGCACCGGACTGACTTCGTAGCGCCCGTCCGCCATCAGCCGCTCCAGACCATGGCTTCCCCAGACTTCCGGCTGCGGAGAGATCCCGCTGAGCAGAAGCAATTCCCGCACTGGGCGCCCACTGATGAGCACGACTCGGGTCCCCTGGGCCATGATGCGCACGATCAAAGGCGGTACTTCGGGATAGGGCAAGGCCAGAGTGCGATCCACAACAAACGGCGCCAGCGTGCCATCGTAATCGAGCAAGAGGACACGGGCCGGAGCGGAACGCAACCGCTCCAGAAAGGGACCGTAAGTGAGGTGACGTTCGAGTACCTTCATGCCGGCTTCTAACCTCAGCAAGCGACAGCGAAGAGAGCTGGACCCGACGCGAAGTGGCGGAAAGAGCTGTTAACGAAACAACAGATTGTCAGATCGCGGAATTCACGATGCCGGTGGCAAGGCCCGCAGGTAGCACGCCATCGGCGTCTTTACCCGGTTGAATGTTTCCCGCGGAACCTGATGTGGCACTACCCCTAACAAATTCGCGGCCACCAGCTGGTTTAAAAGCTTAACTAGCAGTCTAACACGGAAGTTTCACACTAGCAGCCCGGAAATGTATGAAATTGGAAGCTTTACTTATGTCCAACGGAACCAGCGCAGGGCCAGTAGGAACGAAATTCCACCCCATAGAACCAGAATCAGCAGGCGTCCGGACTGGGCTGCCAGGGAGGCGCCCTGCAAGATGGTGGCACGCAGGGCGTCGTTCAGGGCGGTCAGCGGCAGCACCTTGATGAAGGGCTGCACCATGGCCGGAAAACGCTCGGCGGAGAAGAAGACACCGGAGAAAATCCACATGGGCATCATCACGATGTTCATCAGGCCGCTAACGCTTTCAATTTTCTGCGCCCGGCTGGCGGTGAGCAGTCCGAGACCTCCGAAGGCTACGGCGCCGATCGTGGCCAGCAGGAGAATCGTGAACAACGAGCCTAGAACGCGCATGTGAAAGACCACAACACCGAGGCTGAGCAGGAGCACGATTTCAATCACCATCAGCACCAGGCGGCTGCTGGTGAGAGCTAACAGAAAATCGCTGCGCCGCATGGGCGTAGCGACAAAGCGCTTGAGCAACTTGCGCTGGCGCATATCCACCAGGGCAAAGCCAATGCCCCACATGCCGGAATTCATCAGGTTCATGCCCAGCAGGCCGGGAATCAGGAAATCGATGTAACGCGAGCCTGGCTCGCTAGATATAGCGGCGGACGTGGGCACAGGATCCCTGCGCCCAGCTCCAGTTTGCAGGGCGTCGTTCACCAAACCGCGGGCAAGCACACTCTCGGGGCGGGCGGGATCGTAGCGGTACTGAAAGGCTTGCTTGCCATCAGGGGCGATTACCAAATCGTACTTGCCCAGGCGGAATCCTTGTTGCGCCTGTTGCTCATCGACTATGTGAGCGCGAATGGAGGAACTGCGCGGAGAGCGCTCGAGCAAGGAAAATGCATCCTGAGCGCCGGGACCGGCAACGATCGCAACTGGCGTGACCTCAGCGGGCTTGTTGCGGAAGGCTATGCCCAGACCCAGAGCTAGGATGATAGGAAATCCAAAGACCCAGAAGATGACTTCGGGTTCGCGCTTCAGCTCCAGCAGGCGGGCGGTGAGCAAATGGGTGTAGCCGGACCAGCGCCGGTTGCGGGGAGGCGCCGAGTTTGATGGAGTCTGTTGCCCGCCTGTCACTGATCGGTCTCCTGGCTCATTTCAACCCGGTTCACTTCAACCTGGTTCATTTCAAACCATTCAAAACTGTCGAGCTTCGCTCGACCAATGCGGGTGGAGCACCCGCCCCTACGTGGGCATCGCTCGGCGGCTGGGCCGTGGATCGGTGCAAGTTCCATCAGTCTTCCCTCAGGTGGCGGCCGGTTAGGCGGACGAACACGTCTTCCAGACTGGCTTGGCGAGTGGTCAGATGCAGCAGTTGCTTGCCTTCTTTTGTCACCGCATCGAGCAGAGCCGGGATGGTCAGGTGCGGTTCGCGGACGTTGAGACAGACCAAGCCGTTGTCATGACGAACTGATTCGACCCCTGGAAGCACGCGCCAGGCATCAACATTGGCGCCGTCGCAGTTGCCGCTTACCTGGAATTCCACCATGTGATGACCGCCCAGGCGATCGATCAAGTCGGCAGGGGTGCCCTCAGCAATTACCTCCCCGTGATCAACGATGGCCAGGCGGTCGCACAGGCGCTCAGCTTCATCCATGTAGTGGGTGGTGAGGAGCACTGTGCCTCCGGACTGCTGGAAACTGCGAATGATGTCCCAGAGCTGGCGGCGACTTTGGGGATCGAGGCCTGTGGTGGGCTCGTCCAGAAAAAGAACCTTGGGATTGCCCACCAGCGCGGTGGCCACGGCCAGGCGTTGCCGCTGGCCGCCCGAAAGCTTGCCGACCCAGGCGTCGGCTTTCTCCTCCAGCTGCATTTGCTTCAGCACTTCGCGTGGCGCGCGGGGCTGGCGGTAAAAACCGGAAAACAGTTGGATGGTTTCCAGGACGGTAAGTTTTTCCGAGAGCCGCGTTTCTTGCAGCGAGATTCCCATGGCCTCGCGCAGCTCGCGCCCATTTTCCTTCCAGGTGTGGCCCAAAATCGTAACCTGGCCGGAAGTGGGCTCGAGTAAGCCCTCCAGGATCTCGATGGTGGTGGTCTTCCCGGCTCCGTTAGGACCGAGCAGGCCGAAACACTCGCCGGCCTGGATTTCCAGATTCAGGCCGCGTACGGCTTCGACCTTACCATCGTAGGTCTTGCGCAGGTCGCGGCATTGAATGGCGGCGGGCACGCTTGGGATTCTAACTGAGGGATGGTTGTGGATGTCGGGCGGCGGTGAACAAACGCAAGCCCTGCTTTGCTCGGGCGGGCGAGGCACCTGCCCCTACGTGGGCATGGGTAACGGCGAGACGTACGTCCGTGGTCTCGATTAGAATTGACGCCTGCTTATGCGATCCCGACGACGTGGCTTCACCTGACGGCGCCTCTCCTAAAACGCCCGGGTGTCGTTTCCAGTTCATCAATTTTTAGCTGAGAAAATCGAAAGGATTGTGCATATGCTGCGGAAGCTATGGCTGCCGTTATTGCTGGCTACGGTTTCGTTGGCGTCGGCGCAGGAGATGCGCCACTTTACGTTTCATTATGGCTTCACGGTAAAGGACATGCCTGTGGGAGAGCGGGTGCGGGTTTGGATTCCGGCGGCGCATTCGGACGAGTTTCAGGAGGTGAAAGTGGTCTCGGCCGGTGGCGACCTGGGCTTGAAAAAGACGCACGAGTCGAGATTCGGAAACGAAATGTATTATGCCGATACTTCCAAGGCAAAGCAGGCCGACCTGCATTTTGAAGTGGTCTACGACGTTGTCCGCCACGAGCGCCTGACGTTGGGCGTGGCCAGGCCGCGTCTGGGCGAAGTCCAAATCAAGGACCGCGACCGCAAGGAATACCTACAGCCCGACAGGCTGGTCCCTGTCACCGGACTTCCCGCCGATCTTGCCCTAAAGGTGACCGAAGGCAAGACCGCGCCGCTCGACAAGGCGCGAGCCATTTATGACTATGTTTTCACCACGATGCGCTACGACAAGACCGGCACCGGCTGGGGTCATGGTGACGTGCTCTATGCCTGCGACGCCAAGAAGGGCAATTGCACCGACTTTCATTCGCTGTTCATCGCCATGGCGCGTTCGCAGCAGATTCCCGCGCGCTTTGAGATTGGCTTTCCCTTGCCGCCCGACAAGCATTCGGCGGAGATTGCCGGCTATCACTGCTGGGCCGATTTCTTCGAACCCAAAAATGGATGGATTCCGGTGGATATTTCCGAGGCATGGAAACATCAGGAAAAACGGGACTATTTCTTTGGGGCGCATGATGTGAACCGGGTGCAGTTCACCCTGGGGCGCGATCTGCGTCTGAGCCCGGCACAGGATGGCGCGCCTTTGAACTATTTCGTGTATCCCTATGTGGAAGTTGCGGGCAAGGAATATCCCAACGTGTCGCTGGCGTTTTCGTTTGCGGACGCAGATGTGGGAGCGGCCGCGACGGCAAGCGTGGAGCAGAGCCTTGGCCCTGCGGCAGGCGCTTCCAAATGAGCAGGCTTTAGCGCCGGAGATGCTGATTCTGAACTCTTCCGCAGGTCTGCCAAGCTTTGCTCGGCGGGGCGGGTCGGGGCAACCCGCCCCGCTCCGTGGCCATTGATGCTTCAATCGTTGTCGCGGGATGGTTTCTGGGGCAAGACTGTGTGCTTCGGCGGAGGCATGGGAGTGGTGCCCATTCGGTCGCGCCAGAGAATTAGATTTAGGACCGCGGCGTTGACGGCGTCGGGGCGGGTGAAGTTCATCTTCGCCGATTCTGCCCCGCCTTGACCCTTGACGGGGTTGGTCTGGTAGATCAGGCCGTTGTCGCGATTGCTCCAGTCGGCCGTATACGGGGGTTGATCGCCTGCACCTGAGAACAATGGCGCCATTACCGGGGCGTAGGCGTCATTTTGATTCATGGGTGGCAAACCGAGAAGAGTTTCTATGGTGTGGATCATGTTCACCGTAGTGTAAAAGCGGCTGTCCACGAAGGGACGCTCCTGTGACCCAGGCGAGTACTTGCTGATCTCGAAAGCGATCGAACGATGCGCGTCCACGTGGTCGGCGCCATCCTGGGCGTCGTCTTCAATGATGAAAATCGCCGTGTCATCCCAGTAGGGACTGTGCGAAACCGCTTCCACCACCCGACCGACTGCCAGGTCGTTGTCGGCCACTGAGGCCGCTGGGCGAGGTTTGCCCGGTGTTGTGCCGTGGGTGTGATCATCGGGCAAATAGAGCAGGACATAGGCAGGAAGGTCGGTTGCTTTCCCTTCACTGCGCGTCCCTTCCTTGCGGGCGCGAACGAATTCATCAAATTCGTTGAGGAACTCATCGGCGCGGAGCTGGTCAGGGTACTCGGTGTTGAAGTCGGGAAAAACGGGATCGAAGTGGTCGCGCAGGGCGGCTTTGGTCGGCTTCATGCGCTGCAACAGAGGTACAGCCCACGGCCAGGGGCTGGCGGAGCCATGAGGCTGGCCAACGTTCGACGGCAGCGATTCGCCTTTGTTGACGACAGGTCGATCGCACTCCGCGCTGAACGCTGACGGTGTGCCTTCCTTGGGCGAAGCGCCCGGCTTTTTTGCTGCCTTGCACCAGATGCCTGCAATGTATTCGCCGTAGTCGCGATAGGTTAAACCGTGACTGGCGACGTTGTCCCAGATGTAGCCGGTGGTGGGCGCGTTCACGTCAGACTCGCCGAGTTCCAGAGGAAATTCGTCGGCCACCGTGCCTTGGTAGTCGTAGGTGCGCTCGGAGCCGCGATAGCCGATCTGCCAGGTTTTCTCGTTGTAGTCAGTGGTGATGGCCGCGTTGGACCAGTCGTGGCCGTCGCCGGAGACTTCGCCGCTGTCATAAAAATTATCCAGCACGCCGAACTGCAGAGCTAGTTTGTGCTCGTTGGGGGTAACATCGGCACCGTACATGGTCAGCGATGGGTCGGCGTTGCCAACTTTCATGCCGTTTACTTTCAGATCGCCCAGTACCTGATCGTAGGTGCGATTCTCCTTGAGGATATAAATCACGTGGCGAATGGGATTGGTGCCGGCACGAAATTCGACCTTGCCGGGCTCGGAGAGCAAGAGATTGCTTTCGTCGACCCGCTGGGTGAGCTGGGACAAATCTTTCTCCGCGTTGCGAGAGTTAAGACGGGAGAGCGAACCGTACATGAGCGTGGGAATGTAAGGGTGCTCGCGGTGCCCCTTCTCCTGCTTCAGTTCGCTGATGCCGTTGTTGGGGCCGGTGCTTTGGCCTTTGGCGGTCGCAATTAGAAGATCGTCGCCGACGCTGGCTAGCGCGCTCGGATACCAGTCGGTGGGAATAAAGCCGAGAGCCTCGTGCGGCAGCGGAAAAGAGATGCCGGGCGTTGCCAACGCGGCAGTGTCGAAGACCGCGACTGCATTCAACGAAGCGTCGGCAATGAACAGACGCTTGCCGTCGGCCGATAGGGCCAGAGCACTGGGATAAGTTCCGCCATGCTGCTGTCCGGCCACGTTCGTGGAAGAAAGATGAATGACCTCTCCTGACGAAGTGTTGACTGCTGCCACCGCATCCGCATTAGACAAAGCGACGTAGAGCAATTTCTCGTCGGGGCTCAACAGCAGGGCGGTCGGATGGGAGCCGGGCAAGATCTCGGACTTGGGTTGCAGAAGCGAAATCCAACGAGCCACGCGACCAGAAGCCAGATCCAGTTCGGCGACTTTGGAAGCGTTCCATAGGCTGCACCAGGCACGCCGGCCATCGCGTGTAGCAACTACTGTGTAAGGGAACGAGGCCGGGATCATCTGATTCGTGCTTAGATCGAACTGCTGCAGAACGTGGCCGTCGGCAGCGTCGAGCAGCAGGGCGTTGTCGGAGAGGTTGTTAGCCACGAGCAGGTTGTCACTGCCCTGCCCTGGGATCACGGTGAGGCCGGCGGGATACGGGATCGCGGTTCCCGCAGGAGTTTTGCGGACTCCGAACGCCACCTTCTTCCCTGAGGCAATTTTCTGCGGCGGAATTTTTATGAAGTGCTCCGCGCTTACTCTGCCATTTTCAAATTTATAGACGGCAATGCCGTTGCCGGTGTTGCCCGGCTTCGCGCCGGTGGGATCCGTAATTGATCCGATGGAGGCATAGAGATGGGTGCCGTCGGAACTGAAAGCCAAGCCCAGAAAGTAGCTCTGATGAGCACGTTCGGCGAGGCGGGCATCGGGAAAATCCGTCAGTTGATTGGACCTGAGATTGAGAATCGCGATCGATTGCTGAGCCTGCGACTGCTGTGTACCGTATCCATGGTTCAGCAGGGCGGCATATTGACCGTCGGGGCTTACCGCGATGGTGGCGGGAAAACTATTCGTAGACCCGATTCGTCCCGGTGAGGGCGTATTCAGGACCTTGCTGGTGGGGAGCGGCACCTGACGAGGGGCGGTCGGGTCCTGGGCGGAAAGCGATGCGAGAAGAATCGCCGGGAGAATCATGGGGATCAGGAGCTTCACGAGGCCTCCGGAGAAGTCTGGAGAATTTTTAGCATCGGCGGGGGCAAAACAAAAGAGCGTCGTGCGCCCCGGCAGGGCGATTGATAGTAGCCCGCCACTTTCGGCGCGACCCGGCGTTAAACGCCGGCTTAGCCGACGCCCCTCCGGGGCGCGTGCGACCAGGCCAGGTACTCTGTCCTGGAATCTACTTCATCCTGAAGCGGATGCGAACCAGGTAAGCCTTACTTTAACTTTAGTGAGGATCTGTAACTTCCTGCTGGATGGGCGGTTCCGGCGCCACGTTGTGGCGGACGTCGGCGCCCCGAACCCAGAAGATCACGTCTTCCGCAATGTTGGTGGCGTGGTCAGCCACGCGCTCCAGATTGCGGGCGACCAGTAGGGCGTCCAACGCCTGACGCGTCACGTCCGGATGTTCATTCATGGTCTTTACCAGCACGATGAACGCCTCATCCTTCATGCGATCGACAACGTTGTCCATCTCCAGGACAGCTTGGGCCAGTTCGGCTTTGCCTTCGATGAAAGACTCCAGGGCACGGCGCACCATGGCCGAAACGGCGGCCGCCATGCGCGGGATGTCGACCGGGAGGTCGGCCTTGGGGAGATCGACCATATCCATCACGCGCTCGGCGATGTTGACGGCCTGGTCGCCTACTCGTTCCAGATCGGCGTTGATCTTGGTAACGGCGAGGATGAATCGCAGATCTACGGCCATGGGTTGCTGCATGGCGAGCAGGTCAAAGGCCATCTCGTCGATTTCGCGTTCGGTGATATTGATTTGAGTTTCGCCTTCGAGCACCATCCGACAGCGCGTCAAGTCGCGCTCGATATAGGCCTGGCAGGCGCGATCCACCGCCTGCTCGGCCAGTCCGCCCATGCGGAGCAAACGTGCGCGAAGTTCGTCCAGTCCTTGCAGAAAGCGGGTGCGCGCCATTATCCAAACCTGCCTGTGATGTAGTCTTCCGTCCGTTTGTCGGACGGGGTGGTAAATATCTTTTCGGTTTTATCGAACTCGATCAGCTTGCCCAGCAGAAAAAAGCCCGTGAACTCGGCAACGCGTGACGCCTGCTGCATATTGTGGGTGACAATCACGATGGTAAAGCGTTCCTTGAGCTGGAAGATAAGTTCTTCGATCTTGCCGGTGGAAATGGGATCGAGCGCCGAGCAGGGCTCGTCCATCAGAAGGACTTGCGGCTCGACGGCCAGGGCGCGGGCGATGCAGAGGCGCTGCTGCTGACCTCCAGAGAGGCTGGCGCCTGATTTCTTACGCACTGTATCCTTGACCTCTTCCCAGAGGGCAGAGAGCACCAGCGAGCGCTCGACGATTTCATCCAAGCGCTTGCGGTCGTGAAAGCCATTGAGCTTGAGGCCGGCCGCCACGTTGTCATAGATGGACATCGTGGGAAAGGGATTGGCCTTCTGGAACACCATGCCAATGCGACGGCGAATCTGTACCGCTGAAGTACCGTTGTAGACGTCCATTTCGCCGATGCGCACCCTGCCCGTGGCCCGGGCTTCGGGCACGGTTTCGTGCATGCGGTTGAGGCAGCGCACGAAGGTGGATTTTCCGCAGCCCGATGGACCGATCACGGCGGTGGCGTGATTGGCCGCAACCGTCATATTGATGTCGTGCAGAGCCTGAGTCTTGCCGAACCAGGCGTTCAGCTTGTCGACCTGGATGCCTACACCCATAATTTCAGTTCGCTCCCTTAAGCATACCGCGACTGGCCACAAGACGCACCGCGCCGACCGAGGCGACAATGAGCACAATCAAGATCAACGCTCCCGCCCAGGCCTGGCGGTGCCATTCGTCGAAGGGAGAAATGGCGTAAGTGAAGATCTGCAGGGACAGCGCAGCTGTGGGCTGGTTCATTTTCCAATTCCAGTACTGATTGCCGAAGGCGGTAAACAGCAAGGGAGCGGTTTCTCCGGCGACGCGAGCGAAGGCCAGCATTACCCCGGTAATCACGCCCGAGGTGGCGGTGCGAAGCGTGATCGAGAGAGTTGTGCGCCACCGTGAAACGCCCAGACCATAAGCCGCTTCCCGCACCGCTTGTGGGACCAGCAATAGCATCTCCTCGGTGGTCCGGGTGATGGTGGGCACCATCATAATCGCCAGGGCGACTCCGCCCGCCAACGCCGAGAAATGGCCCTGACTCAGCACCACGAGGCCGTAAGCCACGATGCCCACGATGATGGAGGGCACACCGTTGAGCACGTCCGCGGTAAAGCGGACCAGGTTGCCAAAGCGAGTGCCGCGGCCGTATTCAGAGAGATAAATTCCGGCACCGATTCCCAGCGGAACGCCGAAAGTGCTGGCGATCAGCAAAATGTAGACCGATCCTCCGATGGCGTTGGCCATCCCGCCCCCGGGCTCACCAGGGGGTTTCGGAATTTGGGTCAGGAAATCCCAGTTGATTGAGCCAATCCCCTTGTAGATCAGATAGCCGAAGACAGCTCCCAGCGGCAACAGCACGAGGATCACAGCACCAATCGCCGCAAGTGTGACCAGGGAGTTCAGGCTGCGACGCCAGATGCTGATGGGAGCATCGGCAAAATCGGGAGGGATCATCACATTTTCAGGCATGGCTCCTCGCCGGGGTACCGCGAGTTACCGTCCACACCAGGAACTGGGCCAGAATATTGACGATGATTGTCACGATAAACAGAGCCAGACCTACTTCGACCAGGGCGCTCAGATAGACGTCGCCGGTGGCCTCGCTGAACTCGTTGGCGATTACGCTGGCCATGGTGTAGCCGGGAGCGAACAGAGATTTGGCGATTTCAGGACGATTGCCGATCACCATGGTGACCGCCATGGTTTCGCCCAGCGCGCGGCCGAGACCGAGAATTACGCCGCCCGCGATGCCGGCGCGGGCGTTGCGAAGCACGCCGGTGCGGATCATCTCCCAGCGGGTGGCGCCCAGCGCGAGAACGGCTTCCCTCTGTTGTTGCGGAACCGCCGTCATCACCTCACGGGTGATGGAAGAAATAATCGGAACTACCATGATCGCGAGGATGATTCCCGCGGCCAGCATGCCGATGCCGTAGGGTGGCCCTTCAAACAAACCAGTCCAGCCCAGATAGCGAGCGAGGAAGGGCTGCACGTATTGGCGCAGCAGTGGCACCAGGACGAAAATCGCCCACAAACCATAAATCACGCTGGGGATCGCGGCCAGCAACTCGGTGGTAAAAGCCAGCGCTCCGCGCAACCAGCGCGGTGACATTTCCGTGATGTATACGGCGACTCCGATTGCCAGGGGTACGGCGATGAGCAGCGCCAGCGCGGAGGAGACAAGGGTGCCGTAAACGAAGGGGAGGGCACCAAATTGATCGTTCACTGGATCCCATTCGCTGCGGAAAAAGAACTTCCAGCCGAAAGCATGCCAGGAGAGGCTAGACTTAGTAACTAATTCGTAGACAATCAGGCCGACCAGAGCAAGGACCGAGAGGGCGCAGGCTAACATGGCGAAAAAAAAAGCTCGGTCAGCCAGGTGGCTGTCGCCAGCCCTAATCAGGGTATCGGCTTGCGCCTTGGACTGAGCTGCAACTGCTTCTTCCGGAAGGGGTTGCGGGCCTGTCAGTCGAGGCGCTCCTAGAGCTCGATTAGCCATTCCAAGGGCACGCTAGCAGAATCGTGTTACAGCAGTGTTAAAATAGCGGTTTGTCCCTGCCCCAGAGAAGCTTCTGTCAGGGATCCCGGAAGCTAATTCCCGCAGCTTTGCATTTCCCAGGAACAGAACTGTAACCTTCGGACCTCATGTTTTTGACCGTATGCTGCTAGACCAAGATAGTACCCGTCCCATTTTTCGTCGGCTCAGCCGCCAATTGTCGAAGCTCGCGAGCAAGCCTGCCCCCGATAGTGTACATCGATTCCGTACCTCCAGCCGCCGGGTGGAAGTGCTGGTGGCCGACTTGGCCCAAAAACTCAGTCGTAACGACAAGAAGTTGCTGAAGCTGCTGGGCCGTTTGCGAAAAAAAGCTGGGCGGGTGCGCGATCTGGATGTGGAGATCGCCGCTTTACGAAGCCTGAAGATTCCGCAGGAACCAGTTCGCAAATCACAGCTGATGAGGACGCTGGCCGAGGAACGTGGAAAGCGCGAGAAGAAGTTGGTCAAGGCGCTGGATAAGAAGGCTGTCGCGGAAGTACGCAAACGGCTGAAGCGAACCGTCGGCGGCCTGGAGATTCCAAAGAATACCAACCCGTTGGCTCTGGCGATGCAAAGGGTCACCGAACTGGAGCTCGACAACGGCGCCGTGACCGAGCAAACCTTGCACCGCTTCAGGATTGCTGGCAAGCGTGCACGTTATATCGCCGAAATGGCGGGGAAGAATGCAGAAGCTGCCCGGCTGGTGGAACAGCTTAACCACATGCAGGATGTGATTGGCGACTGGCATGACTGGGCGCAACTGGCAGAAAGAACGGAAAAGCTTTTTGGTGGCGTCCAGGATTCGGCACTGGTGGCCGCGCTACGCAATGTGACGCGGGCGAAGTTCCGCCAGGCAGTGAATACTCTGACGGAAACTCGGGCAGCGCTGGCGGGGAAGAAACCGGTTTCGCTTACGAAGCTGGGCCTCCGGCCCGCGCAAGACAGTTCTGCCCCCGACTCCGCAGTGGCCTAGCTCAGTTCGAATTTTCTCCATCCTAATTTGCCCGCCGGACCTTCGAAAACTGGATTGACTATCTGGAACGGCCCCCTCCGGCTCTCCCCTGCTTGTGCATTTTAATATGTCGTGAGACGATATAATTGTGAAAGCAGCGATGGATGGAAACCACGTGGACCGGCGCCTGCTGCAGGCCCTTGCTGAATTTCGATATCAGTTGCGAGGCTTTCTCCGATTCAGCAAGCAGGCCGCGTATCAAGTCGATTTGCACCCCCAGCAACATCAGCTGCTGCTTCAGGTGGCAGGGGCACCGGAGGGCGCACTGGCAAGCATTGCCTACGCGGCCGGACGCCTTGGTCTTCGCCACAACAGCGTGGTTGAGCTAGAAAACCGGTCTGTGACCGAGGGTCTGTTCATCCGCACTCCTGATCCTCAAGACCGCCGTCGGGTGCTGCTTGAAATTACCCTGAAAGGCTGGAGGATTCTGAAAAACTTGTCTCAGAATCATGCGCGAGAATGAGAGAACTTGGGCTCCTTCTCGTCCGTTCGCTTAGGCGCATCGAGAGAGCTGACCGCGCCCAGATTCGCCGTCGTACCCGATGAAATCTCACCCGTCCATTCTGCGAGACTTTACCGTAGACCGCCGCGTAGGGCTGCTCTCGGTGGTTGCACTGCTTGTAGGAACCGGCGCCGCCGCGCTCGCCGTTTTCCTATTGCGTGGTATCGCCTTGGCAACCAATTTGTTTTATTACCACCGATTCGGCTCGGCGCCAGTATCTCCTGCTGGAAGTCCGCTTGGCCCCTGGATGCCGCGTCCGCAGCTCTGAGCCGCACCATGTACAGTTTCGGAGATACTCAGCTGCCCGAAAGCCGGTTGCCCCAGAGCCATTTACCCGAGACTGGTTTGCCTACGATCTATGCCTTCGCGGACGAGACCTGTCGAGGCGTCGCCGAAACCATGGCGACTTCAGGCGTGAGCGCGATGCCCGTGGTTGATCGATCTACGAAGGCCCTTTGCGGCCACGTGACTGTGCAAGATCTTCTAGCAGGCCGCCGCAGATCGGTTCAACGAGAGCAGGGCCGCGTGCGGGTCTTCGGGAGCGCTGCATTAACGTACAAGAAACGAGGATTTCCCAATGGCCATTCCTATCTATAGAATTTCTGGAGTTATGGGCGTGCGGGAGTAGCCGTGAAATTTTCGAAGATTGTGTTTTGGATTGCGGGCATTTGGGGCCTGCTGGTCATTACTCCCCTCTACTTTATGTTCGATGTGATCAGCCGGAGTGACCCTCCGCCGATTACGCATCCGGGGTTTTTCTATGGATTCGTGGGAGCGGCGCTGGCTTGGCAGATAGCGTTCTTCTTCATCGCGAGAGACCCGTCACGCCATCGACCGTTAATGATCCCTTCGGTGCTGGAAAAATTCAGCTACGGTGCTGCTGTGGCCGTCCTGGTAGGACAAGGGCGCATGCACGCATCGGACCTCGTCTTCGGCGGAGTCGACCTGGTGTTCGGCATTTTGTTTGCGATCGCTTACCTCAAGACACCGCCTCGCGTCGCTCATTAAGGATAATAAAAAGATAAAGGTCTCCTGAATCGCCAGCACGTTCCCCGCTGATGCAGAGCTCCACGCAACATGCGCAATCCGCCCTTGCACGAAGTTCTGCCGGCGAATTCTCGACGAGAACACTCCCTTACAATCATCGCAAGAAACACTAACCCCGATGCCCTCGATTTCCTGAACAGCAAAATAAGCCCGACGACCGCCGCTAAGTCAACTCCAATCGAGAGCGGCCTAAAATTAAGCGGATGAATCCAGAACAATTTCTCGCTGTGAGCTTCATTGCCGATCTCGTAGACGATAACTCCTGAAAGCGGCAGAGCACACTCAATTGAAGGTCATTATTGCTAGGGCAGCGGTCGAGGTTTGGACACCGAACAGCAGAAACACCCTCGCCACGATTAGACGACTAACTACTAAAGGATAGACAGGGGGCCTAGCTACGCAGTAGGTCGGTGAGCATCATGGAAAGGAGAGGAAAAAGAATGATTCGTTACGATCCAACGAGCTATCCCTCCCGCCTCATTTATTCCCCACGAAAGTATTGAAGGTCTTAGAGGGGTTAGGCGACGGCGGTGAGCCGAACGATCAACCCTACGCTAAAAATTGAAACAATACGCTTCATGCTGGGCCAGCAATTCGCAACAGTCGCAGATTACTTTATCAAATAGGAGTGTTACATCTGCTTCAACCCGGAGGTAGGAGCGCCTCGAATCCACTACCGCAGAGCCGAAAACAGGGCTTCCTTCCAGCCTTTCGTGTCGATTGTCCAGCACACTTTAACTTTGCGTCCCTGGCGCAGGACGTCGGCCCAAACCGCTTGATTGCGCTCATCGGCAGCGACATTAAGGCGATCCACAACCGTCATCCCTCGTGTCAGCTCGCTGTGGGTTTCCACATTTACATAGTGCTCGCTCCACTGGGAGCCGACCGTCGGGTCGAGGGCGATGGCCATCGCAACCGGATCAGGCAGCGAGATGCCGTCTTCTCCAGTCTGCTCCAGGTAGGCCGCACGCGCGCGGCTGTTGCACTCGATGGCGAAGTCGGCCACTTCGCTTTTGAATCCCCGAATGCAAGCAATGTCGGCTTCGTTGAGAACAGCCTCTCCGCGCGAGGTTTGCCAGCCTACCAGTTCCACCGGAAGAGCGCTGAGCATTACGATCCGCGCCGCCTCCGGATCGACCCAGATGTTATATTCGGCGGCCGGGGTCACGTTGCCTTCACAGCACGGAGCGCCCCCCATGACCACACAGCGGCCGACTTTGGCCGCGATTGCTGGCTTGCGCGCCAGCGCAAGAGCAAGATTGGTGAGCGGTCCCAGGGTGACAACGACGAGTCCGGGATTCCCTTCGATCGCCGCGATCATGGCGTCGACGGCGGGCAACTTCCCCGGAGACTGGCGGGGCGGCGGATAGTTGTGATCTCCAAGCCCGTCGCGGCCGTGAAACCAGGTGGCGCTCTGATGGGGGCGAAGCAGCGGCTTTTCAGCGCCAACATAGACCGGGACGGTGGCTTCGCAGAGTTCCACCGTGTGGCAGGCGTTGCGGGTGGCTTGCTGAACTTCGACATTTCCGGCGACCGTAGTGATCGCGCATACGCGTACTTCGGGCGCGCGGAGAGCCATGATGAGAGCGACAGCATCATCGGAGGCAACGTCAGTATCGATCAGGAAGACGCGCGGCATCCGGGGTAGGATAACAAATCGGGTCGAGAAGTCATTCCCGTCACGAGCAAGAGTGGTGCGGCTTCAGGTCTCGAAAAACCGGCTTGCTTTGCGATCCTTGCGTTGACTTCGCGAACTTTGCGGGCAAAATCGTTAACTGCCAAGATCGCCAAGAACTTCGCAAACAGGGTAAAGCAATGCGATCAATTTACAGCGCCCGCGCTACATCACACGCGGTACACTATTTGCCTCCCCATGCCGACTCTAGCCGCGGTCGATATTGGATCGAACTCGGTTCGTTTGAAAATCTCGCGTCTTTCCGGACGTAGTCTGCGCGAGATTCATGAAGATCGCCAGGTCACGCGCCTGGGCGAGGGTGTTTTCCGCACAGGATTGCTCACTCCAGAGGCGATTGCCGATACCGTCAAGGTTTTGCGCCGCTTTCATCGTGCGGTGCAACAGGAAGGTGCGGACTCAGTACGGGTCGTGGCCACCAGCGCTTTGCGCGACGCACGTAACTCGCGGGCCTTCCTAGAGTGGGTGCGGTCGACGACGGGATGGAAGGTCGAAATCATCTCCGGTCTGGAAGAGGCACGCCTGATTCACCTCGGCCTGGTTTCAACTCTGCGAGTCAGTTCTGCCCCAGTTCTGATGGTCGATCTCGGGGGTGGAAGTTGTGAGCTGACGATTTCCAGCCAGGGTCATATTCGTGACACGGTGAGTTTGCCTCTAGGCGCGGTGCGCCTGACCAACGAATTCCTGCAGCATGATCCACCCCGCAAGGCCGAACTGCGGCGTCTGCGGGGTTTTGTGGAACGGGAGATTGGGCGGATTACAGACCGCATTGTACGGTCCCGACCAAAAGCGGTGATTGCGACTTCGGGCACGGCGGCTTCCCTGGCTGCGGTGTGTCACGGTCTCTACAAAACGAAAGGTCCGCGTGCCACCATGGTTTCACGGACGCAAATGCGCCGCATCGCCAAGATGCTGGCGCGCCTGCCCCTGGAGCAACGCATTAAGCTGCCCGGGGTCGGGCCGCGGCGGGCGGAGATCGTAATCGCGGGCGCGGTGGTCTATGCCGAGCTTCTGGAACGCTGCCAGCTGGCCGGGTTCCGGTATTCTCCGCTGGGATTGCGCGACGGACTGCTGGCTCAAATGGCCGCGGAATACGACCGCAGCACGCGCTCGGGAAAGCACATCCAATCGGAGCGGTGGGACTCGATTCGGGCCGCCGTGGCCCACTATCGCGTGGACATGAACCACGCTTTGCAAGTGAGAGAAGCTGCCATGCACTTGTTCAAGACCTTGAAGTCCGTACACCGGCTGCTGCCTGAATATGCGGAATGGTTGTCGGCGGCGGCCATGTTGTACGAAGTCGGGGACTACGTGAATCGCAACGGACGGCACCGGCACGCCTACTACATCGTGGCCCACTCGGAAATTCTGGGATACACGCCGGAGCAAAGGCGGATTATCGCCGCCACGGCTCGATATTTAGGCAAATCGCGACCGGCGCTAAGCGACACAGCGATGAAGGTCCTGCCACCAGCCGACCGGGAAAGTGTGCGCAAGGCTTCGCTTCTGTTGCGGCTGGCGCGCGCGCTTAACCTCGGACGCTCGGGCGCCGTGCGCGGAGCCCAGGTGCGATTGAGCCAGGGCGAGGTACGCCTGGTGTTGCAGGCTAAACCACGAGCTAGCGTAGACCTGGAGTTATGGGCGGTGGAAAAAGAAAGAAGTTATTTTCTGGAAGTCTTTGGGCGGGAGCTCTCGGCGGCGGCCGCGTGAAGGGTACGCAGAATTTTTGGTGTGAGGCACCACATTAGGGACGCCGCATTGCGGTTCATTTCCACGCGGGCAACTGCCCCCTTTTTAAGTTCGACCGTGGCTTCGCATCCGGTTTCGCTGATGGACCGGCCCAGGAATTCGCTAAGATTCGGGTTGTGGCCAACCACCATGATGGCTTCGTGTTTGGCGTACTTGTCCAGCATCTTGCGAAAATCCGCGAAAGACGCCGTAGGACGCAATCCGTCTTCGAGTTGCAACTTCCCCTCGTGGCCCATCTCGTTGCCGACCAGTGAGGCGGTCTGAGCAGCTCGCTTTAACGGGCTGGAAAGAATGACGTCCACCTGCGCGTCCAGCGCGGACAAGGCCCGTCCCACGTAGCCACATTGTTCGACTCCGGTTTCGTCGAGGGCGCGCTTTTCGTCTTTTTTGGGATTACTTACTGGCACACCGGCACTGGCATGGCGCAGGAAATAGATAATCATTTCGGTTTACCGTCCCTTTGTGAGCACGACTCGACGGGCTCTTCGTGTCCTGGGCAAGGGCAGAGCCTCCAACCCTTGTTTACCCTCGGCCAGTCCGAGCAGAAAGTCCTGCGAACTGAAGGCCGAGGCTCCCGCCGGGGGCTTGCCTTTGCCCTCCGCCTGCCAGCTACGCACGTAAGTGCCATCTTTCCGGAGGATACGGGACTTTAAATTGTCCGCCAGGTAGGCGTCTAAAATCTCCTGGCGCACCCGCTCGCGGGCTAGCGGGTCCTTCAGGGGAAACATGACCTCCACGCGTTCGTAGAGATTGCGCGGCATCCAGTCGGCGCTGCTGAGATAGACCTCCTCCTGGCCTCCGTTGGCAAAATGGAAAATACGACTGTGCTCGAGGAAGCGACCCACAATGCTGCGCACGCGAATGCGGTCACTAACCCCGCGTACGCCGGGACACAGAGCACACATGCCACGGACGATCAGGTCAACGTTCACGCCTGCCTGCGAGGCACGGTACAGGGCCATGATGATGTTCTTGTCGAGCAAGGCGTTCATCTTTGCGATGATGTGAGCTGGGCGGCCGTAACGCGCGTGCTCAGCCTCACGAGCGATCAGCCCCAGACAGCCTTCCGCCAGATCGAGCGGCGAGACCAGAAGCGGTTCGTACTTGGGATGCTCGGCATAAGCCGTCAGGAAGTTGAACACGTCGTGCACCGCGGCGGTAATTTCCGGGTCGGCGGTGAGCAGGCTCAAGTCGGTGTAGATGCGCGCGGTACTGGCGTTATAGTTCCCGGTTCCGAGGTGGGCATAGCGGCGAGTTACGCCATCAAGATCCCGGCGGACTAATAGCGATAGCTTGCAATGAGTCTTCAGGCCGACCAGACCGTGGAATACCTGCACTCCGGCGTCCTCCAGGTCGCGGGCCCAGCGGATGTTGCTGTCTTCGTCGAAGCGGGCCTTCAGTTCCACCACTGCCGTGACTTCCTTCTTTTCCGCGGCGGCGATGAGCGCGGGAACGATCAGCGAATGCTCGTTGGTGCGGTACAGCGTCTGTTTGATGGAAAGTACCCGAGAGTCCTGGGCCGCAGATTCGATGAACGAAACCACGGCATCGTAGGAATCGAAGGGGTGGTGCAGCAGAATATCGTGGCGGCGGAGTTCCTCGAACAAATCCTGCGACTTGGCGGTGAGCCGAAGTTCGCGCGGGATAAAAGCTTTGAACTTGAGATCGGGATGCGCCGTCTGCTCGTAAATATTGAACAGGCGCGAGAGATTCACCGGACCGTTGACGGAAAAAACCTGCCAGGGCTCCAGTTCGAAGTTGGTGCGCAGGCGTTCGATGATTTCGGGATCAGCATCGGATTCGATCTCCAGGCGCACGGCATCGCCTTTCCGCCGGTTATGCAACTCAGTACGTACGGATTCCAGCAGGTTGCGCGATTCCTCCTCCGCCAGATAAAGATTGCTATTGCGGGTGACGCGGAATGCGGCAGAAGATACGATGTCGTAGCCGTGATACATGCGCGACGCGTGGAACGCGACCAGATCGGCCAGAAAGATGAAATCGTCCGTTCCCTCCGAGGGCAGCCGTACCAATCGTGGCAGAGCTCGTGGCACCGTGACCACTCCGGTGTAAGTGAGCGCGGACCGGCGGCGGCGGCGAAGCAGGAAACCCACCGATAGGGCCTTATTGATCACTCGTGGAAAAGGATGTGCCGGGTCCACCGTCACCGGTGTGAGCAGGAGATCGAGTTCCCGCTCACAGTATTCTTCGATAAACGTCCGCGCGCGAGAATCCAGCTCGTGCAGGCCAAGAACCCGGATTCCCTGGGCGGAGAGCGCCGGCCGCAGATCTTCGTTCCAGCACTGATACTGGTCGTCCACAAATTTGTGGGTTTCACGGGAAACAACGTCGCGCTCCTCAACCAGGGTGAGGCCGTCGGGCCCGGCTTCGGTGTACCCATCTTCAATCTGTTGCACCAGCCCAGCTACACGCACCTCAAAAAATTCATCCAGGTTGCTAGCGGAGATGGAAAGAAATTTCAACCGCTCCAGCAGGGGGTTTTTCTCGTCCTGGGCTTCTTCGAGGACGCGGCGATTGAAGGCGAGCCAGGAGGCTTCTCGATTGATGTAGTAGGCCGGACTATCGAGCGCGAGGCGTGACATAGGCGAAAAGGGTCAGGGGCCCGCGATTAGTGGTCAGGCGCTGGCCGCTCCTTGCCCTCTGACCACTGATCTCTGACGGCCGGTGATTAGCCGCTGATCATTTCTGGACTGGCACCGCGTTGGGAGCGGCCATGTCCCCGGTTGCCGCCGGTACGCGTTTCACGACAATCAGCTGCAATTCAGACCCTCCCGGCAGCTTAACCCACGCATGGTGCTTGTCGGCAACCTTCATCTGAACTTCAGTGCCTGGCTTCCAGTCGTCGGGCAGGCTGTCTGCAGCGTGCCGGGGCGTGTATTCGGCGAGGTATAGCCAGTTGCTCTGTTGCAGCGAGAGTTCGTAGTACGGATCGTCCTGAGTCACGGGAGTATTCACCAGATAGTAGAGAACCCGTTCGCGAGCTTTTTTCTCCACGCTGACGATCCGGCCCGTCCCGTACTGCTTTTCCGCCGCCTGCAGACTGGGCAGTGAAATCAGTACCGCCAGCAGCGCCGCGCTCGCACAGAAATACTTCATCTAAGAGTAAGTATAGAACATGCGGGGAGGGGGATGGAGCGCCGGCTGTCGCATCGAATTTTGATCTGTAAAGAGTTGATGCGAAAAGGGACGGGCGCTTCCGACCGTCCCTCGCACCTGCTATTCCTTTTCTCGACAGCGGCTCTTCTCAGAGCTGCTGTTACTGCACTTGCTTGATGGCGCCTTTTACCTTTGCCGCTACACTCTCCGGCAAGGGTGCGTAGGCAAGGTCCGCGGTCATTTTCTGGCCATCGTCAACCATCCAGGTCAGAAAATCGGCTAGGATTTTGCCCTTGCCCGCCTCCTTGGACTTTTCCGGTATCAGTAACCAGGTGAAGCTGGAAATGGGATAGGCGTCCTTACCGGGCGCGTTGGTGATGGAGACGCGGAAATCCGCGGGCATGCTCTTGGCGGACGCCGCAGCGGCAGTCACGCTTTCCAGAGAAGCTTTCACGAATGCTCCGGATGCGTTCTTAACACTTCCGTAGTCAATCTTATTCTGGACCGCGTAAATGAGTTCGATGTAGCCGATCCCACCTTGCATCTGGCGGATCATTCCGGCGACGCCCTCGTTACCTTTGCCGCCCAAACCGACCGGCCACTTCACGGAAGTTCCCTTGCCTGGCCCATTCTGCCAATCGGAGCTTACTTTGGACAGATAGTCAGTAAAGATATAGGTAGTACCGCTGCCATCGGAGCGATGGATCACGATGATCGTCTGGTTAGGCAGGCTGACCCCAGGGTTTGCCTTGGCTATGGCCGGATCGTTCCATGTGGTGATCTTGCCCAAAAAGATTCCAGCCAGGGCCTCCGGTGTGAACTTCAACTCCCCGGTAACGCCGGGAACGTTATAAGCCGGGACTACGGCTCCGAGGACGGTCGGAATGTGCAGAATCTTGGTTTTCGCCTGAGACAGTTGCTCGTCGGACATGGGACCGTCACTGGCGCCGAAATCGACCGTCTGCGCCAGCACCTGACGGATGCCGCCGCCGCTTCCGATGGATTGGTAGTTGAACTGGATATCGGGATGGGCCTTGTGGTATTCGCTAAACCACTTTTGATACATGGGATTGGGGAAAGTGGCTCCGGCCCCGTTCAAAGTTGTCTGCCCTAAAGCAGGTAGGGCGAGAGCGAGACACAATAGCACGATGCGGCGGATCACAGAATGGTCCTCCTTATGTTAATGCCGCAGTTTTACGCCGTGAATGTTACAGGAGTGTTACAGCGTGGTGAATTTCGCATGAACCAGGCTGAACAAGCAACTCGCTTTCAGCTGCGAAGAGCCCTGGGGAGAGTCGAAATCACGCGGGCGAGAGCGCCCACGCCACACTTAGTGAACGGCATCCAAGCGGGCGATTTCGTGGGCGAATAGGGGATTCTTGGGGAACTCATCGCGGAGTGCGGCCAGCACTCCCCGGGCGCGGGCATTGTCTTTGTCGCGCACATACGCAATGGCTAGGAGGATGCGCGCGAAGGGTCCCAGGTAATGGCCGTGGTCCGCGGTTAGTTGCAACTCGGCGATTCCTTCCTTCTTGTCTCCCGCAACGCCGCCCAGCCGCATGATCCATCGCAATGGCGCCGCCATGCTGCCGATGATGTATTTGCTGAAACCCGTCGCCACGTGTGCATCGTAACAATTTGGGTCCACTGCCAGCAGCTTGGCAGCCCAGTCATTCGCCTCCCGGGTGTATCGCAGGGAGGGCAGATTGCGTTTTTCGATCATGGCCGCATAGTCGGCCTGCAGGCCGGATGACAGGGTCATGGCAAATAGCGCATCCCGATCTTGGGGACTTGCGGTGAGGCGAGCACTGGCGACGGTCCGGGCGCGGGCCAACGCCGCGTTGAAGCCGTCGCGCAGACTGGGGTCAGGAACGACCCTTTCACGGTTCAGAAAACTTTTGTCATCCGCGTAGAACTGAGACTCCAGGACCCCCAGGCGATGAAACTCGGAGAACAGCAATCCTGCCGCCTCCGCGGTGGGTCCGACTGGGTCCTGCGGATGCTCGCGCTGCCAGGAAAGAAACACCTGGTGAGCCTGGTCGAAATCAAGGTTGTAAAGCAGGCGAAAGCCTTGATCCAGGGAAATCCGGGTGGCGGGGATATCGGCGGCGCTGGCCGAAATCAGCAACGCAGCCAGACAGGCTACGCCGGATGTAATCACCCGTGCCATTCGTCGCTGGAGCAGGTTGAGTCTCATGTCGGGAAACGGCTGTATTGTGCTCGTCTTTGGGCCGCAGCGCAACTTACTTTAAGCTTAGATGCCGCTTGGCCGAAAACCCGCCGATGGCTTGCAAAAAGATTGTAAAATCCGTTCCCACACTGGTTTAACCGGCGGTTTGACGGGTTTAGTCACGCTTTGTTACCTTCTAGGGTTTCCACTTCTGAGTGTCTGCCCGATTCGCGGCTACGAAACAGAAACGAGAAGCTGATGGCTATCAAGTTCCGGGAGGTCGATTTCCTCGAATTCGACTCCTTGCTCACGGACGATGAGCGTCTGGTCCGCGATACTACCCGCAAATTCATTGAAGACAACCTGATTCCCATCATCGAGGAGTGCAACCGCGTCGGGCGCTTCCCGAAGGAACTGGTGAAGCCGATGGCCGACCTAGGCTTCTATGGCGCCAGCCTCAAGGGCTACGGCTGCGCCGGGATGTCGAATGTCGAGTACGGTCTGGTGATGCAGGAATTGGAGCGGGGTGACAGCGGAATCCGCTCCTTCGTCAGCGTCCACTCATCGCTGGCCATGTATCCGATTTACGCCTTTGGCAGCGACGAGCAGAAACAGGCCTGGCTCCCGGTGATGCAGAAGGGCGAAAAGATCGGCTGTTTCGGGTTGACCGAGCCGGATTTTGGCTCGAACCCCGGCGGCATGCGAACTCGCGCAGCGAAGTCGGGCAAGGAATACGTTCTCAACGGCGAGAAGATGTGGATCACCTCAGGCTCCATCGCGGATGTTGCTGTGATCTGGGCGAAAGTGGAAGAAGAAGACAACAATATTCGCGGCTTTCTGGTGGAAACGGACCGGCCGGGCTTCCGGGCCGAAGACATTCACGGCAAATGGTCGTTGCGCGCGTCCGTGACTTCGAGCCTTTCCCTGCAAGACGTGCGCATACCAGAATCGAATCTGCTGCCGAAAACCGGTGGCTTGAAGTCTCCCCTAATGTGCCTCAGCCAGGCGCGTTACGGCATCGCCTGGGGAGGAGTCGGTGCCGCGATGGCTTGCTACGATTGCGCCCTGCAGTATTCATTGTTCCGCAAGCAGTTCCGGGATCAGCCGATCGCTTCTCACCAACTGGTCCAGGAAAAACTTGCCTGGATGATCTCCGAAATCACCAAGGCACAGTTGCTGGTGCTGCAGGTCGGACGCCTCAAAGATAAGGACAAGGCTGCGCCGCAGCACATCTCCATGGCCAAGCGGAACAATGTCTGGATGGCTCTGGAGTGTGCCCGCATGGCGCGCGACATTCTGGGCGCCAACGGCGTGGCCGACGAATATCCCATCTTCCGCCACATGGCGAATCTGGAGTCAGTGAAAACCTACGAAGGCACGCACGATATTCACACCCTGATCATCGGTCAGAGCGTAACCGGGATTGACGCATTTTAACCGGCCGAAACCAGTTCAACTGCACCAAATTCGGGCATTGACAGGCCGGACGTTGGAGGGGCAAAATTTTTCGCGTCCGCGTGTTCCGCATGGGATTGGGCCTCCTTAGGGAGCTGCCCGGATCAGCTTCCCAGGCTTCAGGCGTCCTTTAGGGATAGTCACTGCATGCCCGGCTAGAAGCTTGTGCGGCGGCGCGAAAGCGCCCTCAGCACGATTAACCCAGAGGAACACGCGGCTTTCTTTTCTCCTAACCCTCGCCCCGCTTCGAAACCGTGTTTCTGCTTGTCGTCCCGTGCAAGTGTCGTGCGGCTCACGCCGCGCAAGTGGGTGCCCGCATAAGCACCCGCCCCCTACTATCGCTCTCGCGTCAGTTGGAGTTATAGTCACAAACCGGTTCATACGGAGGCACTTATGGCAACCAATACCAAATCGGAGGCTAAAGCCAGGACCTTTGGCCGGAACATAGAGAGTGATCTGGCCTCTAGATTTTTGCGGGTGGTGGAGACTGCCGCCATCGCCTCCGCTCACACGATGGGCCAGGGGGAACGCAAGCTGTCCGACCAGGTTGCGACTGAAGCCATGCGGAAGACCATGGACTCCATCCCCATGCGGGGCACCATCGTGATTGGCGAGGGCGAACGCGATGAGGCTCCCATGCTTTACATCGGCGAGAAGGTTGGTGCCGAGTTTCCCGACGGAACCGAGGTTCCCGAAGTAGATATCGCCGTCGATCCCCTGGAAGGCACAAATCTGTGCGCCACCGGCGCGCCTGGCGCTATCACGGTGTTGGCCGCTTCCGAGAGTGGCGGGTTGCTCAACGCACCCGACTGTTATATGGAGAAGATTGTGGTCGGGCCTTCCTGCAAAGGGGCGGTGGATCTCGACGCACCGGTGATCGACAATCTGAAGAATATTGCCAAACGCATGGGACGTGACGTTGAGGATCTGGTGGTCATCGTGCTCGACCGGCCTCGGCACGAGAAGCTGATTGCTGACATTCGCAAGGCCGGGGCGAGGATCAGGCTTATTGGCGATGGCGATTTGTCCGCCGGCATCGCAGCCGCCGTCATCGGCACCGGCGTGCATGCGGTGATGGGCTCGGGCGGCGCCCCCGAAGGCGTGATTACCGCAGCCGCTATTCGCTGCCTGAACGGTTACATGCTAGGACGCCTGGTGATCGACAAGCCGGAACTGGAAGAACGCATCGCACGCATGGGCATCAAGGACAAGAACAAGATTTATGAAGCCGAAGACTTGGCGCCGGGTAAGCAGCTCATCTTTGCCGCGACCGGGGTGACTGACGGATCATTGATGAAGGGAGTTCGGTTCTTCGGCGAAGGCACGCGAACTTCATCGGTGATTTTGACGTTGCGCACCGGCAAGGTGCGATTCATCGACAGTATTCACCTGGAGAAGGGACCGGATGTGAAGGTGAGGTTTGTGTAGGGCGGTCGTTTGGTAGGTGTTGGTTCTTTGCACCGGCTAATACTACGCCGGCGTTGGCGGCCATTCCTGAGAAACACCCTCGAACAGGCTCACCGTCTTCTCCGCCCGCCTGACGCCGTCGTGGACCGCGATTTTGTGGGGCTTCCCCGGCTCATAACCTTCCCACAGCGAGACGCCCGCATAGGCGCCGTCTTTGCGTAGGACGTAGTAAGTCATATCGCTGACGCGCAGACGCTCCATGTCACCGTTGTAGTTGCGCGCGATGCGCTTCAGAGCGTCCATGGCGGCCTCGAGCGGCGACATTCCGTGGCGCATATTCTCGACAATGGTGTGCGCGCCTGCCACCTTGATGTTCTCTTCTCCGCTACCGGTGGCACCTGCCGAGCCCACGTCCTGGTCGGTGTAGCAGCCGGCGCCGATGATGGGGGAATCGCCGCATCGTCCGGGAAGTTTCCAAGCCAGGCCGCTGGTCGTGGTCGTGCCAGAGATTTCGCCCTTTTCGTTCAGGGCTGAGCAATGGATGGTGCCCGTGGGCGGGAACAGAACCTTGCGGATGGCGATGATGCGGTCCTCCGGCGCAATCCCCAGATCGGCAGCGACTTCTTTCATGCGCTCGATCCGTTGTTGGAAATCCTCGCTGCGGGATGCCGCCGGCATGCGTTTTTTCCAGCCTGGATCGGCCAAACCCGGGCCCCACCAGTCGGAATGAGTTTCCTTCCACAGAAGCCAGATTTTGCGGGAATGCTCGGTAAGCAGGTTTTCGCGCGGAAAACCCTGAGTGACGGCGAAGCGTTCCGCGCCTTCTCCCACCAGCATGACGTGACCCGTGTGCTGCATCACGGCCTGGGCCACCAGAGATACATTTTTGATATTCCGTACGCCCCCGACGGAACCGGCGCGACGCGTGGGACCGTGCATGCAGCAAGAGTCGAGTTCCACCACGCCTTCTTCGTTAGGCAAACCGCCAAGTCCGACGCTATCTTCGTTGGGATCGTCTTCCGGGCCTTTCACCACCTTCAGGGCCGCGTCAAGAGTATCGCCGCCGTTCTTTAGAAACGCGAAGGCATCATCGAGATAGTGAAAACCGTTGAAGGCGGAAACAATGATCGGTCCTTTGCCCGGCCCAGTTGGCGTTTCCGCCTTGGACGAGTTCAGCTGCTTCCGCTGTTGTCCCTGCAGCCCCAGGGATACCGCGCCGATGGCCGCAGTCGAGAGAAAGTCGCGGCGCGAGAAAGCCATGCTGGTCCTCCACCACTGACGAAAGGCTGATGAAACGGGAAAGCATAACATGCCCCTCAAGAACTCGGTGTAGTTGGAAACGTCAAGCCCGGGGTTCGAGGGTCCTCTGATACGAATCGGGTGGAGGCGGATTCACGAAGCCGCAGCCACTCGGCCTTTACTCTGATCGGCGCGGAAGCGCAGCAGCGCGGCGATATTGCCCACATGGTCCAACGCCGGCTCGTCCTTCACGTAGACCAATTCGATATCGCGGCGGATGGCGGCGGGGACAATAGCGTCGCACACATCCTCTAACTCCCGCGTGCCCCGGCCACACAGCGGACAATAACGCACCACGTGCGCGTCGAGATGGCCACAGCTTCCGCATTCGACCGCGTGGGCGGAGTAATTTTCTGTCATCAGTAAGGTCTGCACTTCCCCCATTTCGAGGGACCGCAATACGCGTCGCAGTCCGGTGACACCCTGTCCGTTGCTCTTGGCCTGATTGAGAACTTCCTTGACCAAGTCATGCCGGTGCTGATTGAGCGATTGCCGTAGGATGTGTCCAGCTTGCTCACGCACCTGCTGTTCGGTGACGGTGGCGATATCCGCCGCGATTCGTCCCAGCAATCGTTGCTTGACGTAGGGGTGGAGATGCGGCTCGAACTCATGCCAATTGATGTCCTGGCATCCGATGATGAGATTGTCGAAGACTCCCTTTTCCTGCCCCTGCCGCAGATACTCAGCGACGTTTTTGTAGTGATGCAGGATTTCATCGTTCACGCTGCGTTCGGCATGGCCGGCATCGTATCCCGCGAAACCGTCCCCGCGGCCCCGGCGGGGCAGAGCATGGAAGAGGGCCTCGCGTTCTTTGAGTTCGTCGAGGTGCAGATCAAAAATGCGCGCCCTGTGGCGGTCCACAAAGGCCAGCCACAAGCGTGGTTGTGCGCGCAAGACTAAGACCAGCGGTTTCAGATGGAAGCGGCGATTGACGAAAAGCTGAGTATCGGCGAACTGTGGCGGCAGGTCGAATTCACGCCAGATGTTGCGACCGCTGCAAGCAAAGACAACCTTGGCGCGGGCCTGATTGCCGTGCCATCCCGCGGCCAAATCGAGGATGCGTTGCAGGTCGGCCCGGGCGCTGCCGTTGCGGCCGTTCTTCTCTGCCTCGTGCAGAGCCTGCCGGACCAGATCCTTGGCCAGGATAGCATCCTCGCGGTGCGACTTGTTCCTGGGCCGGGACGGCTGAAAATAGAAGCTGATAGCGCAGTCCGCGCCATGGCCTTGGAATTGAGCCAGCTCAAGCATGTCTTCGCGGGTGATCATTCCACTCTCTCCTGAGTATCGCAGGGGTCAGTCGGTGCCCGTATTCTGGAACCTCTGGTTTTTGAACCGCCCGGCAATGGGTGGAGACCGCCGCAAGTGCTCGCGGGCGGCAATAATCGAGGCGCTGATGGCCTCCGGGTTGCGATCCGTGATGGCAGCGATTTCTGCCACCGAGAATCCTTCGATCGTGTGCAAGATAAACACTTCGCGGTCTCGCGGCTTGGCTGCAGCCAGAGCAAATTCCATCAGCCTGTCCATCTCGTCGGAGTAGGCGATGTCTTCGGGCGTGGCTGCGCGGCGGTCGGCGATCACGCTTTCTTCGGTAAGAGTTTCATCCGGCTGGTGAAACTGGAGCTCGGGTTCGTCACTGGCGCGAACGTTAGGGACGCGAGCCGAGTCTTCGAGGTGCACCGACAAAACGTGGTCGGAACTGCGAGCCTGGAGGTCGCCGATGGCATGGATGGCCAGTCGGTAGAGCCACGGCTCGAGCGCCAGCTTATCCGGCTTGTCTCCGCCATCGCCCAGAGCTGCGACGATCACTTCGTCGATCACTTCCTCTTTGGTCACGGAGTCGGCCACCATCTGCTCGGCGGCTTCACGAAAATAAAGCTCCCGCTCGACGAAGCGCTCCAAGCGGGAGAGATTCGCATTTACGTAGGAACGGATGTCGTCGGCTGAAATCGTAGATGGCTGTAGTGCCGCAAGGGTTTGCTCGAAAGGAACCTGTGCCGCAGGACGGGAATTGCCCGAACGGCGGCGCGTCCATTTGTGCGAGCTGCGTAGCAGGTCTTTGTGGCGCGTGATCTGTTGCAACAGATCATCGAAAGTGCTCTTGATGGCGGCAAGCGGCGTTTGCGCCGACCGCTGCACCGCCATTTGGCCGGAGGGTAGACGCAGGTTCAGCGAGACCGTTGTACCCTCGCGCGGCGAATTCTGTTCGACTACGCCCTTCAGGTGCAGCAACTCGGGCCGAAACACTTGCAACCGCTTGCGCAGTTTTTCAACCAGATGATTGATTTCTTTTTCGAGATCAGGAGTTTTGCGCAGCTTATAGCTGATGTGGACATTCATGCCAAGCCTCAGAACACGGGTAGCGGGTCCCGTGAAGCTTTGTCGTCCTTACCATCCGATTCTACACCCTGATAGAAAAAGGCAAAGAGCGAAAGTCAGGGGAAATTGCGATTTGGCAATACACAAATGAAACTACGCCATTCAGGGCCGGAGGCCACACCGTTCCAGCAAGTTCATATTACCCGGGCAAGAGTCATGAGACAGGGCAAGAAAATTTACGGTGGTCATCGACCCCGACGAAGAAGGTTATTATGTCGCTACTGCACCCACCTTACGGGGTTGCCACACTCAAGCCAGAACCTTGGATACGCTGATGAAGCGCGTCCATAAGCTATCGAAGTTGTTTGCTTGTGGGCATCCAACAGATCTCGGGATGACTCGCCTGCCCCGGGTTAAGGACCCGGAAATCGTTAGAGTACTCGAAGGCATAGGGCTCACCCTGTGTTATCGGGGAATATCCCGGTTTCGCCGCACCCATGGGACAATCCTTGCCTGCATGAACATCTTCAATCAGACCATTTCGGAATGCAAGCGCGACTATGCTCTTGGCGTCTAAAGCCAGCTCTGGACTCATGGTCGTTCGAGAATGTTTTGGCGCCGCGAGAATTCTCCACTCCGCAGCCAACAAGAACTGTTGACATGCTCAATCGCTGAGCTGAATTCGTGAGAGCAGACTATCGGTCTGAATCGGAGTCCACCGTCGGGAAGTGGAGGTCCTTCTACACCGCGACCGTAACCGAGGTCTCCGTCCTTGTTACTGGCCGATAGAGAGTATCGCGCTCCACCGGCTCCCGGCCGGCTTCCCGGATCAGGCGAACCAGATCCTTGCGTTGCATGCCTTGGGGAGTGGTGGCTCCGGCGTCGTGATAGATCTTTTCTTCGATGACTGTACCGTCGATATCATCGGCGCCAAAACGTAGCGCGATCTGCGCGATCTTGGGGGTCATCATCTGCCAGTAGGCTTTGATGTGGGGAAAATTGTCGAGCACCAGGCGGCCGACGGCGATTTGTTTGATGTCGAGCATGCCGCTGGTCTTGGGCAGATGCTGCAGCGGCGTGTTATCAGGATGGAAAGCCAGCGGAATAAAAGTCTGAAAGCCACGAGTTTCGTCCTGCAGCGCGCGCAGTTTAAGCAGGTGGTCAACCCGGTCCTCGTCATTCTCGACGTGGCCGTAGAGCATGGTGGCATTCGACTTCAGGCCAATCTGATGAGCCAGTTTGGCGGTGTCCAGCCACTGGTCACCGTCAATCTTGTGATCACAGATGATATGGCGCACGCGGTCAGCAAAGATTTCCGCGCCTCCGCCGGGGAGTGAGTCCACGCCCGCCGCTTTCAGTTGTTCCAGAGTCTCACGAATTGAAAGCTTGGCCCGCTTGGACAGATACGCCACCTCGACCATGGTGAAGGCCTTCAAATGCACTTGCGGAAAGCGCTGCTTGAGTCCGGAGATGAGGTCGAGGAAATACTGGAACGGCAGGTCGGGATGCAGTCCGCCCACGATGTGAAATTCCGTGACCGCCTCGGTATAGCCGGAAGCGGCGGTCTCGAAAGCTTCTTCCAGTGCCAAGGTATAGGCACCGGGCGAGTCTTTCTTACGCCCGAAGGCGCACAGGCGGCAGGCGGCTACGCAGACGTTGGTCGGATTCAAGTGGCGATTGACGTTGAAGTAGGTCTTGTCCCCGTGCATCCGTTCGCGAACGTGGTTGGCGAGCCACCCGACCGCCAGGATGTCACCGCTGTGGTAGAGGGCGAGGGCGTCATCCGGGTCCAGGCGATCGCCAGCAACAACTTTGGCATGAATGGGCCCGAGGCGCAGGTCGTCGGTCTGGAATGGATGAATCGTAGACATCACGTTGATAATACCGCACGCAAGCGGCGGAAGTCACAGCATTGGTGAACCACCCGGTGGCGATACTTACTTCCGGAGCAGCAGGTCTCCCGCTATGAACACAAAGAACACTACCGAGATCACCCCATTCATTGTAAAGAACGCCGCATTCAGGTGGGAGAGATTGGTGGAGGAAACCAGGGAGTGTTCATAGGCAAGAAGTAGCATCACCACGACTACCCCAATCACGGCCAGCTTGCCCAGCCCGAAGACGACCACCAGGCCCAGCAGCAAAACCAGCATCAACACATGAAACAGGCGAGCAATCCACAGCGCGCGTCCGATCCCGAAGTGACGTGGAATGGAGTGTAATCCCGCTTGCCGGTCGAATTCATAATCCTGGCAAGCGTAGAGCACATCGAAACCGCCCACCCAGAACGTTACTGCCGCGGTGAGCAGTAGAATGCGGGGGTCGAAAGAGCCGCGTACCGCGATCCAAGCCGCAGATGGCGCAATGCCCAGCGCCAGCCCCAAAAAAAGATGCGACCAGCGGGTGAAACGCTTGGTGTAAGAGTAGAGCAAAACCACCGCCAGGGCGATCGGAGAGAGCATGAGCGCCAAGTGGTTCAGGTGGGAGGCGGCGAAAACCAGCACTCCGCAGGAAACGATTACGAAAGTAGCGACGAATGCGGGTGTCAGCCTACCCGCGGGCAGAGCGCGCGTCTGTGTACGCGGGTTGGCCGCGTCAATGGAGGCGTCAGCCAGGCGGTTGAAGGCCATGGCGGCGGAGCGGGCGGCGACCATCGCGACGATGATCCAGAGCAACTGCTGTCCGGCTGGCAGGCCGTTCGCCGCCAGCATAGCTCCGCACATGGCAAAGGGGAGTGCAAAGATGGAATGCTCCCACTTGATCATCTCCAGGGTGACGCGCAGGTTGCGGAGAAGGGGCACAGGAGAATGGTAAAGCAAACGGACCACGAGATGCCGGGCTAGGCAGCGCTGCTGATCAGGGGGACGAAGCGGCATCCTTCCAGCAAAGTAATCAGCGGCTTCCCTTCCCGCTTTCGGACCAGTTGCAACTCCTGTGCTTCGGACGGACCCACCGGGATGATCATGCGTCCGCCCTCGCGCAACTGGGCAAAGAGCGGCGCCGGGATTTGCTTTGCGGCGGCTGAGACGACGATAGCATCGAACGGGGCATATTCAGGCAATCCTTGGCCGCCGTCGCCTATCCGCAAAATCAAGTTGGTAAAGCCCAGACGCGACAACGTCTGGCCCGCCTCATAGGCCAGCTGCGGATGACGTTCGACGGAATAGACGTGGGCGGAAATTTCCGCCAGTACCGCAGTCTGATATCCAGAGCCGGTTCCAATCTCCAGCACCTTTGAGAAGGGTTCCAGCCGCAAAAGTTCCAGCATCAGCGCCACGATGTAGGGTTGCGAGACGGTCTGGCCGGCGTTGATGGGGAGAGGATGATCTTCGTACGCTTGATCGCGGTAGCGCGGTTCCACAAATTCGTGGCGCGGGATGCGTGCCATCGCCTTCAGCAAGCGCTCATCGCGGATGCCCCGGGCCCGCAGTTGGGTCTCCACCATCTTCTGGCGCTCGAGCGTAAGACGATCGGTTTGGGATTCGGCAGCCAAGCCCGATTTAGCATACTCCCAATTGGATAGTTTTGGCTGCGCTGGGCGCCGACGGAACGCCGTCGCACAGCGAACTCACTTCTTTCGTTGGCGGACTCTGACGTCGAAGCTGACTACGCCGTTCTGATCGCGTACGGCCACAATTGATACATTGCGGGTGAGGTTGTATTCCACCTGGATTATCTGCTGCGAGGCTTGCGCGACGTTGGTGGTGTAGGTGAGGGTCAGGTTGTTCTGTACCTGCTGCTCAATGGTCACTGCTGGACCGGTCTGGGTGGGCGAAGTCTCCGTAGTCATGCCCTGCGGGTCGATTTTGATGCGGCTGACGCCGAAGAGTTTCTGTACCCGGTTGCTAACTGTGGCATTGAGCGCGGCGCTGAGGATGGCGCTGGAAGTCTCCGAGTTGAACGCCGACTGGGACTGGTTTAATTGCGCCGATTCTTCTGAAGTCTGGCCAAATGCCAGAAGCCCAATAATGTCGGAAGTGGGCAGAGGCGGCTCGGAACGGTAGGTCACATTAGGCCGATCGATCTCGCCGTTGAGATTGAGAGTGACGTCGTAATCGCGAATCCGGGTGGTGGCTTGCAAATCAAGAACCGGAGTGGTGGTCACCGGGTTGATGAACGTGACGTCGCCGCGCTCCAAGCTGTACTTGGTTCCGTTAAAGTACACCTCGCCTTCAATGATGTCGGCACGGCCGAGGATGACGGGTTTGCCCGCGGTGCCGCGGAGATGCAAGTCGGCGTCACCGGAGAGCCGCACGCTGGAAGTCTGCATTTGCAATTCAGGAGTGGTGACAATGTGAACGTCGAGGCGAATCCGGTTTAGCAGGCGATTGGTCGGCGGGAGCGCCGAACCCTGGGAGCGATCCAGATAAGCGCCGAAATCGAAGCCGGGGGTCATGGCCAGCTTCATGACTGTGATGTCGCCGGTAAGCGTGGATCCGGAAGAACCGCCCACCAGACGTAAATCGGCGTTGGCGGTGGAACTGATACCGGGTGGGTAACGCAAGCGGACATCCTGTCCTTGCACCGTAAGGTCGAAGGTAAGGATTCCGCCGCGGTCGGTAGCGTAGCCACCGAAAGTAACCAGGCCGCCGCCGGTGTGGGCGATGAGATTCTCGATCTGCAGACGATCCTGATTGAAAACCAAGGAGCCATTGATATCGCTCAGGGCGCTGGGCAGATCAATGTAGGCGATGGCGCCATGATCGATGCTTACACGGCCCTGGGTAACGGGCTTGGCTAGTGCACCCGAAAGCGATAGATCAACCGTAACCACGCCGGATGAAGTGAAGTCCGAATTGAAGCTCTCGATCAGTTTCAGGTTAACCCGGCCTTGGGCTCGCACATCAAGGTCACGTTCTCCGGTCAGCTGAACGGTGCCTGTGGCCGAAATGTCGGTGTCCTCGCCGAGCAAATGGAACCGGTCAATCTTGAGCGCCTGGTTAGCAATAGAGAAACGAACCGGACCGTCGTTGCGGAGCTTCACGTCTTCTACGCTGGCGTCGAGGTTGTCGAGATTGGCCGTGAGCTGCAATTCCTGCGGCCGGCGCAACGGACCCACCAGGTGCAGTTCGCCGTCTGTCCGCGAATGTCCGGTCACGCCGCCTCGCACGTAGACGCGCAAGAGCGAATCCACATCAAGCTGGCGAAAGCGGAAGTACACGTCTGCAAGCCAGTCGCCGCGCGCCTGAACGCTGCCTTCAACATTCAGGTCCGCCTGTGCGAACCGGGATTGGCCAGTAATCCGGAGCTCAGAGCCCTGGGAGACCGCATTAATGGTGAAGTCGCCCGCGCTCTCTTGGTCGAAGGTCAAGTCGCGGAGGTGAATGGCGGCATTGATCCCTGGTGCGTCCAAAGTGCCGGAGCCGGAGGCTGAGAAATCCGCCAGGCCAGTAACAGCGATATGGCCGTTTTGCAGTGTGGGAATCCGGGCCAAATCAAAATTGGCGCCAGTCAAATTGAAGTGAAAAGCATGACTCGTGGGATTGAAAGCTGCGTTACCCGCGACGCTGGCCTCGTAGTGTTTGAGTTCGATATCTTTGAGTCCGATCTCTCCGCCGCTGAAATCCATAACAGCGCTGAAACGCTCCACCGGTTCACCGTAGACCGTGCTGTTGCGCAGCAGAATGTGGCCTTGTCCGTGCGGGTCGGCTCGCGTTCCCGCCATTTGCAGCTGAACATCCATGGTGCCGGTAACCGGATATGCGTACCCCACTAGGGCAAGAAGCCCGGCCACATCTGCGTTCTGGGTATCAAGGTGCGCCTGGAAGGCACTGGCGTCGGTGAACTGCCGCTGGACAAGATGTACGTGGAAATCGAATTTGAGCGAATCGGGGTCGCGACTCAGCGTACCATTGCGCACTGCGAAGACCGAGGGTGAGAGTTGAATGTCCGCACGCAGAGCATTCCAGGCGACCATTTTTTCAGGCGTTGGCGAGGTGGCGGGAAGGAGCGTTTCGAAGTCTTGCGACTGCAAATTGCCCGCAATCGTGATCTCGGAGAGTTTTCCTGTGGCGGTGCCGTTGAACGACGCATGGCCTTTGAGGGTGACGGGGATAGGCCCTCCATACCCCGCCGCGCTGAAAACCGGCTGCCATTCGCTCAGGTCCGTGGTGGTGACGGAGAGCTTGAGCGCCGCGCTCGAGGAAAGTGTTCCCGACGCGCGAACCTGAGTAGCGCGCGTAGATGCATTCAATTGATCGAGCTGCAGCTCGCCCGGGCCGGCCCGGTACGTTCCCTGAAGGTGAGCGGTGATGGGCAATTGCGCGCGGGAGGTACTCGCGGGCGGCACTACATCGGCCGCGAACTGAGCTTCCGCATCGCGCGGCGAGCCCTTCCACCGGGCGTCTATGTTGCCGCTGACCAGTCCGGCAAGTTTGATCTTGTGAAATGGTCGCGACCGGGTCGAGAAGGCCGCGGCAATTTCAGCGGCAGCCAAGTCTTTGAGACGCAGGCGAACCGCGCCCGCCTGCCGGTCGGATTCTCTTGTCTTTGCGGCCGCCATCGCAGTTTGCGGATTGAGCCATTGGGTCACATCGGCATCGCCGATAACACTGCCGCCGAACACACGGCCCTGGATCTGCGAGAGTATGAGCCGCTTAGAATTGAGCGCATATTGCGCGCTCAGATTGGCGTTGTGTACTCCCACGGGAAAGTCGCGCCAGTCGAGATTCGACAATAGAGCTTTGCCAATCGAGGAGAAGTCCTGCGGGGACCAGGAACCGTGCCCCGTCAGCCGGACTTCACCACGCCGGACTTCTGAGCGCCGTGCAATGGCCGCCGCCTCGGCCAGATCAAGACTGGCATCATAGTCGCCTTCTATCTTCATCCGATCAAAATCCGGCTGAGTAAAATCCTGTACCTGCCCTTTGGCCTGAAGGCGTGAGCGACCGGAGGTCGCTTTCAGCGATCGTAGCTCGAGCCGGTTCCGGCTGAGGCTGAAGTGGGCTTCGGCAGTCCAGGCAAACGGGCGATAATTCTGCAACGCGGTATCGGCTTTGCCCAGCAAAATATTGCCGTCATAGGTTCCGCGGAAGAACGAATAGCTCATGTCCGCGGAGACATTCCTGACCGCAAAATCAAATGGGATTTTCCGGTCTCCCCAAATGACCTCACCGCGGCGCACTTCGAGACGGTTGATGGAGAGCGCGAAAAGCTGCTCCATCGGTTTCGCGTTCGAAACCTGCTTCACTTTTGGTTTGGGCTGGTTGGTGCTGCCGTCGGAATAAAGAATGATGTGAACGACGGGATGATCAAGAATCAGGTAACTCAGTCCGACTTCAGGCCGCCAAATCGACCAGATCTTGATTTGGGCCATCAGACTGTCCAGATGGGCGTACGGCACTTCCCCGGGCTGCTCTCGGCCGTGGATGGTCAGATCGCGCACTTCCACCTGAAAGTGAAAAGGGACGGTGTGGAGGCTACCCAGTACCACCCGTCCGCCGGTCATCTGTTCCAGCATGGCCACCAGACGCTGGCGAACCAGATCGCGAAAAGAATCGGTGGTACTGTACCAGCCCAAGCTCACCAGCAACAACAGTGCGCCGAGCATGAACCATAGCAGGAACTTCCAGACCTTGCGCCGCGCCGGCTTCACGCCGGTTTCACTCATTGTCCCCGGACCCCGGGTACAGCCGTCAATGCCTGCGAGCGAATTTGGCTTCCAGCCCGGAGGCTCTCCAACCAGGCGGTAAGTAGCTGAGTGATCTTCTTTTGGGTAAGAAGTTCCTTGATTTTTCCCGACACTTCAGCCAGGGGAACGCTCTGCCCACCCGATTCGTGAAGTTGAGGCAGAAGCTCCTGCTGGTAGTAGCTCGCGATGCTTTTATTATCGATGTTGACTGCCGGACGCAGGCGGGAGTCCACCAGGCTCATCAGGTCGAGCTGGGCCGCTACCCGGTTCTTGAGATCTTCCTGGTTGAGTCCATAGCGCTCGAGCAGCGCTTGCCAACCCGATTCAGTTTCGGCGTTGGGATACTGCTTGCGAATTTCAGCGACACGCTGCGCCACTTGCTCTGGAGATGCGTGCGAGGAATCAGGAGCTCGCAGTTGCTCACCCAACAACTCCTGGTCAATTAGGTGATCGAGGGCAGTCTTGCGGTCAGCCGCGGTTAGCTGATCCAGGGGACGGCCGCTGCTAAAGGCTTCGTAACAAAGTGAGTCTTCCCAGTCGCTTTGCAGAATGACATGGCCGTTGACGATGGCCACGATGCGGTCAATCACTTCCGCGTCGCTCCTCGGGGAAGCCAGTGCGAGAACAGCCACGACGCAGACGAATATGGAAAACCTGTTACCCATCAGAAAGTCTGCCCGATGCTGAAGAAAACATTGAAATGGCTCGCATGCCGAGGATCGAAGACGGTCACATTGTTGACTGTCTTCCGACTCGGAAAGGCGGGAGGATTCAGATTGTATCCGAAATCGAAGCGCACTGGGCCCACCGGAGTCTTGTATCGCACCCCGACTCCGATGGCGTGCGAGACGTAGTTGTAGTCACACTGGCTGGCGGTGGCCTGTTGCAAACAGAGCCGTGGGCTTTTCTGGCTCCAGCGCAGCAGGTTGTGGAACATGTCATGCCCGTTGGTAAAGATGTTTCCGGCATCATGGAAGATGGCAAAGCTCATGTTTTCCTGGAAAAAGGGCAGGGTCGGCGGAGGAGTGCGGAGCTCGATATTATTCACGAACAGCGCTGCTCCGCCCAGGGGAAAGCCGGTCTGAGGATCACGCGGTCCCGCCTGATTCAATCCGAATCCACGATGCGAGTTTCCGCCTCCGGCAAAGAAACGTTCGGCCAGTGGAAGACACGCCCGCTGCCCGGGCTCAGGCGTGTCGCACTCTTCTCCCGGCTGAGGCATGAAAGTCCTTCCGAATGGGGTTTCGACCCCGATGCGGGTGGAGCGAGCCAGAACAAACTTCCTCTCCCGGTTCTTGCCGAATGAGTGATAGGTAGAATTCTGGATGAGCAGGCGGCCGAAATCAGTCTCCGAACTAAAGTAGGTGCTTGCCACTCCCCCGTCAATGGTGGTGTAATTCCCCTTGGTGCTCTCCAGATCACTGTCGCGCTTGTTGCGGATGTAGCTGAAGTTGGGAATGCCCACGCGTGTCGGCTGGGACAGCAGCGGAATCTGGTCCGGGCTGATCGTATTCGTGATGTCATTCGCCTTGACCCGCCGGTAAGTCATGCGGTAAGTCATAATGCTAGTCTTGCTGATCGTTTGTTCGGCCGCCACCGACCCTTCCAGGCGTTGCGAGGTGAAGGTGGTGACGTCCACCGTGTTGTCGTAGAAAGTGGTAAAGGTTAGGCGCCAGTTGGGATTGTTGAACAAACGCGGTGCGTCGTAACTGACCAGACCGCGCTGTTGCAGTCGTCCTACGTTGGCCTTGAACACGATCGTATGATTGAGGCCGCGGAAGTTGAGGCGAGTGACGCCGAACGACACCCGGGGGCTGACTCCTGTCTCTCCCAGAGGGTTAGTCCCATTGACGGTCGGCTGTCCACTTTGGAACTCCAGCCCTAGACCATAATTGAAAGTATAGCGCTTGGCTTCCTGCACATTTACCAGGACATTTTTTTTCGCCTCGCTGCTTCCCGGATTCTGCACCGCCGTATCCACCTGGCTGAAGATGCCGAGGTCATAGAGGCGTTTTTGAGTATTCAGCATGTCGATCTGGCTCAGAGGATCACCCGGCTTGATCTGAATTTCATGTTGCACAATGGAGTCACGGGTGTGATTTAAGCCGGCAACATACACCTGGTCCACAATTACCTGGTCTCCCGGATGGATGGTGTAAGTGACGTCTCTGCGGTTGGGATCATCCGTCGACGGCTTAACTGAAGCCTCGAAAGTGGCATCGGGAAAACCATTATTGAAATAGTAGTTCAGAATGATTTCGCGATCCTCGTTGATCTTGGAGTACGCAAATGCCTGCCCCGGCGATATATTGAGATCAGGGAATGGGTTGTTCAATGCGCTTTCGTTGCCCACAATCTGTAGGGTTCCCACTATGCTCTGTGGGCCTTCCTCGATCAGCAGAGTAATCGCAAGTTCATTCTTGTTTCCGTGATAGCTGTCTTCCACCTTGGGTATGACTTTCACATCCAGGAAGCCGTTGGCGTGATACGGGTTGGACACGATATTGCGGACGTCCCCCGAGAGCAAGGCCTGGCTGTAACGGCCGTACGACAGGAAGCGTCCAGCGGGCTGGATTTGCATACGGGATCGGATCTGTTCCTGGCTGAAGCTCTTGTTCCCGATGATCTCGAGCTTCGCCAGCTTGTGGCGTTCTCCTGGGTCGATGGTATAGGTGACACGCAGTTCATCGGAGGAAATTGTGGTCTTCTGCTGGCCGACCTTGGCATCGAAGTAGCCGCGCCCCTGCATGTAGTTGAGCAGATTACGGCGCCCTTCGTTGAGCAAGTCATCGTCGAGCGCGTTTTCTTCGTACACGGGAACGCTCTTCTTGAGCTGGGAACGGCTGATCTTGAAGCCCTCCGTGGCAATATCAACTTTCGGTCCGGGTTGGATTTCGAAGGAATAATCGACGGTATTGGTTTCCGAACGATAGGTTCGGCTTGAGATCGCCACCTGGGACAAAAGGCGATTTTGCTTTTGATATTTTTTCCGCAGGCGGTCGAGTGCGCGACTGAGGCGCTGTACGGTGACGTAGTCGCCAGGGTGCATCTTCGCGATGTCCTGAATCTGTCCCTGCGAAAATCCCGCCGGACCAGTCACGGTCACATGGCCAACCTTCGCATGAGCTCCAGGTGTGATTCGGAAAGTAATGTTCATCTGCTGCGTCTCGGGATGCGGTTGCTCCTCGTCGCTGGAACTGGACAGGTAGTAGCCGTTCTGCTCCATCAATTGCTTGATGTTGGCCAGGGCGCGCTCAAGTTTTTCCCGGGTAAACAGCTCTCCCAACTGAAGCTTGGATGCGTTCACCACTTGGTTGGCTGCCGGGGGATTGGGCGCTCCTTCGACGAAGATTTCACCCACGAAGAAATTCGGCCGGATGCGAAATGCCAGGATCACCTGATGCTCCGAAGTGTGCTCGGCCTCAACTTGAATATCGGCAAAGCGACCCGTGGCGTGGAGAGCCTGAATGCTCTGCCGCACATTCTCGCGTTGCAACGGGACGCCGGTTTTTTGGGCGATCAGATCGAGCAGGCGCTTTGCACTCGCGGCCGGGAGATCGGGAAAATCAATCTTCTGCACGATCAGACCCTCGTACGCGGTCATTCCACCGGTCGCAGGCGCAGCTTGAGGCTGGGCTGGTGGCGAACTGGTTTGGGTTGATGGGGCTGCGGGAGATTCCTGCAGCACAGGCGATTGTGCCTCTACACCGGAACAGAGAGCGGCAGCGAGAGCCAATGCCGATAGGGTTGTGCGAATCGCCCCCTTTAAGCGCAAACTGGCTCCTCGCGAGTGCAGGTCATGGTGGTTCGATGAACGGGTATCCAGCCGTGTTGCATTTGGCCCGGGAAACCGGGCGGCACCTATAATAATGGTTCGGACCCCCGGAACTGGTGATCTGTTTGAAACTGGAAGAAAGATATTCGCGGCAGGTGCTTTTCCCCGGAATCGGCCGGGACGGGCAGCGCAAGCTGGCCGCCGCCCGTGTGGCCCTGGTAGGATGCGGTGCCACCGGCTCCGCACTCGCTTCCCTGCTGGCCCGTGCCGGCGTGGGCAGCATCCGGATTGTCGATCGCGATTACGTTGAGCCCAGCAATCTGCAACGGCAGTCGCTATTCGATGAATCCGACGCGGCGCAATCGCTGCCCAAGGCCATCGCGGCGGCACGCAAGATTGCCGCCTTCAACTCCCAGATTATAGTTGAACCGCAGGTTGCGGACCTGGTTCCGGCGAACGTCGAGTCCCTTTTGGAGGGAATGCAATTAATTCTCGATGGAACCGATAACTTCGAAACGCGTTATCTGCTCAACGATTTTGCTGTGAAGGCTTCCCTCCCATGGATCTACACCGCGGCCGTGGGCAGCTACGGCGTTACTTTGAACGTGCTGCCGGGGAAGACAGCGTGCTTGGCTTGTCTGTTTCCCGATCTTCCACACGGAACCCTTGAGACCTGCGAGACGGCTGGAATTCTGAACTCCGCCGTGAACCTGGCCGCTTCAATCGCGGCCACCGAGGCCTTCAAGGTGCTGGTGGGCGCGGACGCGTGGGTGCGCCGCACCCTGCTTTCGTTCGACGTATGGAGCAACCAACACGCCGAAGTCAGGGCAGAAGATCCGCGGCCCGGGTGTCGCGCGTGCGGCGATCGGCAGTTTCTGCATCTGGCGGGTGCAGGCAGAGCGCACATCACGCTATGCGGACGAAACTCCGTGCAGATCCACGAGCGTCATCGGCCCATCGATTTCTCCGAAGTGAGCCAGCGGCTGAAACCACACGGGGCGGTGCGGCATAACGATTTCGTGCTGAAGTTCTGGCCGGAACCCTACGAGATGACGTTGTTTCCCGACGGCCGGGCAATCATCAAGGGTACGACCGATACCGCAGTGGCGCGGAGCTTGTACGCCCGGTACGTGGGCAGTTAGGGCAGCGGGTGTAGCCCGCTCTAGGCGGCGCTGAACCAGCTTATCCTTGGACGCGCATAGTCTTCCCACTCCAGAAACTCTCGCGAAGCTGGCGCTTCAACATTTTTCCAGTCCCGGTTTTTGGGAGCGGCCCTTCCACGAAATTTACCCGGCGGGGCATTTTAAATTTGGCGATACGTTGCCTCAAGAATGACATCAATTGTTCCTGGTTAAGTTGTTGACCCGCTTTAAGAACAATGATGGCCACTGGGATCTCTCCCCATTGCTCATCGGGGGCCGAGACTACGGCGCATTCTAAGACGGCGGGATGAGCGAAGATGGCTTTCTCCACTTCGATTGACGAAATGTTTTCACCGCCGCTGATAATGATGTCCTTCTTGCGATCGACGATGTAGATGTAGTTCTCGTCGTCCCAAACCGCCATGTCTCCGGTGTGCAGCCAGCCGCCGGTGATGGCGGCTTTGGTGGCGTCGGGCTCTTCGTAGTAGCCGTCCATTACATTGTCGCCGCGGACGACGACCTCGCCCACGGTTTCGCGGTCGCGCGGCACATCCCGCATTTCTGAATCGACGACGTGAACTTCGCAGCCGACGAGCGGCCAGCCCGCGGCCGCAAGGCGAGTGAGCCGATCGGATTCGTCGGCGCAAGCCACAGTACCTTTGGTCTGAGCCGTCGTGATCACGGGACAGGTTTCAGTGAGACCGTAACCGGAACATACCTCGCAGCCGAAGGCCTGCTCAAGGCGGGCAATCAGTTCGGGGGATGAGGCGGCCCCGCCCGTGGTGATCACTCTCATGCTCGACGTATCGAACGTCCCCAGGTCGGGACAATTGAGCAGGGCGTTCGCCATGGTGGGAACCAAGGTCATACCGGTGGCCTTCTCGTCCTGAATGAGACGCAACACATGCGATGGCTCAAAGCGGCGGACCATGACATGCCGAGCTCCGCTCATAGTGATACTTTGCGGACGCCCCCAGCCATTGGCATGAAACAAGGGGATGGTGTGCAGCTCCACGTCGGTGTCTTTACAGGACAAGGACGCGAGCAAGCCCAAGGCGTGCAGGTAAAGCGTGCGGTGCGACAGCATGACTCCCTTGGCAGTGCCGGTGCTACCGCTGGTGTAGAAGAGTTCGGCGATTTCATTTTCGTCGAAGGAGAAAATGTCGGGACGCGAGATACGGTCGCGCGCCAGCAAGTCTTCCAGGAGCAAGTCCGCTTGCGGGACGCACTGGTCAATCGCGACATAGCGCTTGATGCTGGGGCAGGCCTCTCGCAGCTCCTGGATCAAAGGAGCAAACTCACTTTCAAACACCAGCATGCTGGCGTCCGCGTGATTGAGAATGGTTGTGAGTTCAGCAGGCTGCAGGCGCACGTTGAGCAGCATCGCGATGGCTCGAACCAGAGGTGGACCGTAGTAGCCTTCCAGAAGCTGATGATTATTGAAGCTGAGATAAGCGATGCGGTCACCGGGACGGATACCTTCCGAAAGGAGGCCGGCCGCCAGACGTTCGCAGCGCTCTCCGAACTGGGCGTATGTGAAAGAGCTGGGGCCCGAGACCACGCCTATTTTCTTGCCGTAAAGATCCACGGCCCGGTACAGACATCGAATGGGTGTAAGCGGCACGTTCATGATCTAACCTGAAAAACTCTCCTGAGAATTTCTCTTGATCCCCGCTGCGCATGATACACGACATGAAATGACGCATCGGGATAGTCTTAGAGAACTGCCCCAGGGGGCACTATTTGCGGAGCACACCATGGCAAGCCTTACCGGCAAGACGTTATTCATCACTGGCGCCAGTCGTGGCATTGGCTTGGCCATTGGCTTGCGCGCCGCTCGCGATGGAGCCAACATCGTCATTGCTGCCAAAACCGCGACCCCTCATCCCAAGCTGGCCGGCACCATCCATACCGCCGCCGCGGAAATCGAAGCAGCGGGCGGGAACGCCCTGGCGTTGGTGGTTGACGTTCGGTCTGATGAGCAGGTTTACCACGCCGCAGAGCAAGCTGTCAGCCATTTCGGCGGCATCGACATCCTGGTGAACAATGCCAGTGCGATAAGCCTTACCGGCACGCTGGAGACGCCGATGAAGCGTTATGACCTGATGATGGCAGTAAATGTCCGTGGAACCTTTCTGTGTTCCCAGGCCTGCCTGCCACATCTGAAGAAGGCGACGAACCCGCACATTCTGACGCTTTCGCCGCCTCTCGACATGCGAGCCAAATGGTTTGCCCCGCATCTCGCCTACACCATGGCGAAGTACGGAATGAGCATGTGCGTACTGGGCATGGCGGAAGAATTTCGCGAGACCCGGATTGCAGTAAACGCGCTATGGCCGCGAACCATTGTCGCGACGGCGGCGCTGCAAGTCATTCCGGGCGCTGAGGCCGAGCGTGGCCGGACGCCTGAGATCGTGGCCGACGCGGCATGGCACATTCTGACTCGCGATTGTCGCATCACAACCGGCAATTTCTTTATCGACGACGAGGTTCTGGCCGCTGCGGGGATTACTGATTTGAGTGGATACGCGGTGGCAAAGGACAAGCCGCTCAAACCGGATCTCTTTGTTGACGCAATCTCATGAGCCGGCCTTGCACGGGCGGGGAGGCCCGGGTTACTCCAGCAAATCGGGTTGCTCGCGGACGATGCGTGCCCAGAGCGGCTGGAACTGAAACCAGCCGGCCAGGTGTGATCCGACCTGCTGTCTCGTTATCGCGGCATCGGCGGGGTCAATCTTCACAGGTGTGCCGACGGCTTCGGCCATCAGTTGAGCCTGGCAGCTTCGTTCCATGGTGATCAGCCACCACGCGGCTTCGTCGACCGTATGGCCCACCGTCAACAGGCCATGATTGCGCAGAATCACGGCCTTCATATTTCCCAGGGCTTCTGCAATTCGCTCCCCTTCCGCAGTCTCATAAACTACGCCGGTGAAGTCCGCGAACAAAGAGTGGTCTTCATAAAACGCACAGACATCCTGGGTAATGGGATCGAGCAAACGGCCGAGCGACGACCAGGTCTTTCCATATAACGAGTGGGCATGGGCGGCAGCCACGATATCGGGGCGCGCGGCGTGAACCTGGGAGTGAATTGCGAAAGCCGCTCCATTCACCGGGTACTTCCCTTCCACGACCTGACCCTGGTCATTTACCAGAATCAGGTCAGAGACACCAATCTGGCCGAAGTGCATGCCAAAAGGATTTACCCAAAAGTGATCGCGGCGTTCCGGATCACGGGCGGTAATATGGCCGGCGACTCCTTCATCGAATCCGAATCGTGAGAACAGCCGAAAAGCGCCTGCCAGCCGCTGCTTGCGATATTGGCGTTCCTCCGCCAAGGTGGCAAACGTTGGAGGTCCAGGCAGGTTAAGAGGGTTTTGCGTGGCTACTGCCATGGACGCCTCCCGCCAATCAGGCAATCACGCGCTGCACGCACAACTATAGCACCGTACCAGGCCCGCAATGAGTGGTGGGGATTGGCAGGCCGAAAGGAGACAGGGATCTTGATGCAACGCTGAATGCTGCTCCACCCAAAATCGCTCCTTCTCGGGCGGCAAGCTTAAGGATAGTAACGGACAACCCACTCCGCCACGCAGCACGGCTTCCCCTGGCCTTGATCTTCCATGACTACTGAAAAAACAGCTTCACGAGCGTCGCTCACGTCTTTCAGGGATTGCAGTGTGAAGCGTCCGCGAATCTTTGACTCCGCCCGAACCGGCGAGGGAAAGCGAACTCGATTCAAGCCGTAGTTCACGGCCAGCCTAACGCCACCTCGAATTTGCAGCGCCTGCTGCAACAGATGGCTGAGCAAGGAAAGGGTCAGGAAACCATGGGCGATGGTTGTGGCGTAGGGCGATTCCTGCTGTGCGCGATCGCGTTCCAGATGAATCCACTGGCGATCTTCGGTGGCCTCGGCAAATTGCTGGATGCGATCCTGGGTCACCGCGAACCAATCGGTGGTCGCGATCTCACGACCCACGAAATCTTTCAGGGCCCCCAGGCTTTCGATTACCAGCGGCGGCATGGTAAACACCTCTTTCGCTCTCTGCTTACCCAGTGACCTGGCTAAGCCGGCGCATTCTTTTCCCGCGCATCCAGGAACATGTAAGTCACGATGGCAGCGCCAATTACATTGCCTTTTATGTCAGTCAGATCGACACTCCCAACGCTCAGGGTAGAACCAATGCGAAGCAGGCGGGAACGGGCAAAGATGCGGCCCTCGCTGAAGGGCCGGAAATAGTTAATCTTCATTTCAACCGTAGTGATCTTGCGCTTGCCCCCGAAGTGACGGTTGATGGCCATTCCGACCGCCACATCGGCCATGGCAGCCGCGACTCCTCCGTGAGCCACGCCGGCGCTGTTGGTCAATTCGTGGCGCAGAGCGCACTCGATGACGACGCCATCGCGATGAACCCCTGTGAGTTTCACCCCGAGTAGCATGTTGAACGGGATCTTCGGCAAGAAATCACGAATCTGGCGAGCAGTAAGTTTGGGATGTTTCATCGCGAGGAGGTTGCCATGTTTTCACAATGATGACAAGTTAGGTGGCGCGTTCGAACAGGCCCGCAGCCCCCTGGCCGCCACCCACGCACATGGTCACGACACCGTAGCGTGCCTGGCGGCGTTCCATCTCGTTGGCCAAAGTGCCGACCATGCGTGAACCAGTCATGCCGAAGGGATGGCCGATGGAGATTGAACCGCCATTCAGGTTGAGCTTGTCCATCGGTATGCCCAGACGATCGCGACAGTAGATTACTTGCACCGCGAAAGCTTCGTTAAGTTCCCACAAATCGATGTCTTCTACTTTCAGACCCTGACGCTTGAGCAACCTGGGCACGGCGACCGCCGGACCGATGCCCATTTCGTCCGGTTCGCAACCAGCAACCTGGAAGCCGCGGAAAATTAGCTTGAAGGGAATGCCGAGCTCATTGGCTCGCTGGCGCGACATGAGCAGCGTTGCAGAAGCGCCATCGGAAAGCTGCGATGAGTTCCCCGCGGTTACGGTGCCTTGTCCGCTGCTGGGGTCGAAGTGAGGCTTCAGGGCGAGCAGCCCTTCCAGGGTAGTGCCGGGACGGTTGCACTCGTCGCGATCGCAGCAGACTTCCTCGGTGCCGACTATTTCGCCGGTCTTCTTGTCGAGCACTGCCTTGGTGACCTTCATGGGAGCGATTTCGCCCTCAAAAGAGCCTTCCTGCTGAGCCCGGGCAGTGCGTTGCTGGCTGATCAGCGAATACTCATCCTGAGCCTGCCGTCCGATCTTGTAGCGCTTGGCCACGATCTCGGCCGTTTCTCCCATAACCATGTAAATGCCGGGGTATTTCTGTTTGACAATCGGGCTGGGATCGTTATCGCGAACGATCAGGCTGACGCTCTCCACACCGCCGCCGATCGCGGCGTCCGCGTCTTCGTTCACAATCTGATGAGCCATCATCGCAATCGCTTGCAGGCCGGACGAACAGAAACGGTTCACGGTGATTGCCGCAACCGAAGCCGGCAAGCCCGCCAGCAGGGAGGAGACGCGTGCTATGTTGTGGCCTTGCACTCCATGCGGCTGGCCGCAGCCGAGAACTACGTCTTCGATCTCTTGCCCGTCCAGTTGTGGCGTTTTCCGTAAGACATCCTTGATGCAATGAGCGGCTAGCTCTTCGGGCCGGGTCATGTTGAAGGAACCGCGAAACGATTTCGCAAGCCCGGTTCGCGAACTGGCAACCACTACCGCTTCTCTCATGTTTCTCCGAGCTCAAATTCTAGTCGTTGGTCGATCGGCGTTGGTCGTTGGTCAAAATCATGCCTTAGCTGGCCGCTACTCCTTCTTTGTCGAAATCGGCGAATGTTTTTCCTTCGGCAGCCAATTGCTGGAGCAGCGGGGCAGGCTTCCAAAGTTCGCCATGAACTCCATGAAATTCGCTGATGCGCTCGTAAACCTTCTGCAACCCAACGCTATCGGCGTACCACATCGGGCCTCCGCGATAGGCGGGGAATCCGTAGCCGTTGAGATAGATGATGTCGATATCGCCTGCACGTAACGCATAGCCTTCCTCCAGAATGCGCGCTCCCTCATTGACCAAGGCGTAAATGCAGCGATCAACAATCTCGTCGGCCTGGATTTGCCGCTGTGGAATGCTGGCCTCCGCGGCCCATTGTTTTGTCCATACCGCCAGCTCTGGATCCGGGATCGCGATCCGCGAGTCGTCGTACTTGTACCAGCCCGCTCCGGTCTTCTGGCCAAAGCGCCCCATTTCGCAGAGGCGGTCTCCGGCGAATGGCTGCCGTATGCCGGGCTTTTCCAGGTGGCGATATTCTTTCCGGATGCGCCAGCCTACGTCGAGTCCAGCCAGGTCGAGTGTGGCCAGCGGGCCCATGGCCATCCCAAAATCGTAGAGGGCCTTATCCACTGCCTCTGCGCTCGCGCCTTCTTCCACCATAAAAGTCGCCTCCCTTACGTAGGGATGGAACATCCGATTGCCCACAAAGCTGCGGCAGTTGCCCACCAGTACGCCAACCTTCCCCAGCTTTTTCGAGAGCTGCATGCAGGTTGCGATCACCTCTTTGCTGGTCGCCTTGCCGCGCACGATTTCAAGCAGCCGCATTACGTTGGCCGGACTGAAAAAGTGGGTGCCAATGACGGATGAAGCACGCGAGGTTACGGCCGCGATCTCGTCGATATTCAGCGTAGAAGTGTTGCTGGCCAGGATGACCCCTGGCTTGCATATTCGGTCGAGTTCGCCAAAGACTTCCTTCTTCAGTGCCATGCCTTCAAAAACTGCCTCGATCACCATATCCGCTTTGCCGAAATCATCGTAACTCAAGGTTGGTCGAATCAGTTCTAGCCGCTCATCAACGAACTGCTGGGTGAAGCGTCCACGTTTCACCGAAGTGGCATAATTTTTGTAAATGTTGGCGAGCCCACGATCGAGAGCAGCCTGGTCGGCTTCCTTGAGCAAGACGGGAATGCCGGCGTTGGCGAATACCATGGCGATACCGCCCCCCATCGTTCCCGCCCCAACCACTGCGGCAAAATTAATCGGAATGACAGGAGTTTCTTTGGGGACATCTGGAATCTTGGCGACTTCGCGTTCCCCGAAAAACACGTGGATGAGGGCCTTGGACTGGTCCGAATAAAGGCAATCGAGAAATAGCTTAGCCTCAGCCTGACAGCCCTCCTCGAAACGCAAACGGGTAGCAGCTTCGATGGCCTCGAGCGCTGCGAGCGGGGCGACCAGATTGCGCTGCTTCTTGCCTACGGCATCGCGGGCAGCGGCAAATATCGCCGAGTTTTCCTGCGCCGCGCCCAGCTTCTGATTGCGCTCGCGGGTCTTGGGAGCTGGCCTTCCCGCGATCTCACGCGCGAAGGCCAGCGCACCATTCAAGAAATCGCCTTCGATCAGCCGGTCTACAATTCCAACATTTAGCGCCTCTTGCGCCTTGATCGAGTTCCCTCCAGTACACATCTCAACTGCTTTCGCAACCCCGGCAAGTCGGGGCAGACGCTGTGTGCCAGCCGCCCCTGGAATCAGACCCAGCTTCACTTCTGGCTGGCCGACCTGGGCAGTAGGCGCCACCACTCGGTAATGGCCGGACATGGCCAACTCGAGCCCGCCGCCAAATGCGGTCCCATGAATCGCCATGACCACTGGCTTGGAACAGTTCTCGATCTTCAGCAGTAGGGGAAGTAATCCAGGACCCGGACTTCCCTTGGCGTGGGTCATCTTGGTGAATTCTTTGATGTCCGCTCCAGCAACAAAAGTGCGCCCGCCTCCGATGACCACAGCGGCGATCACACAGTCGTCTTTCTCGGTTTGATCAATGGCCTCGGAAATCCCTTCGGGCACACCTGGACTCAGGGCGTTCACCGGTGGGTTGTTGATGGTGATGACCGCCACATCGTCATGTTTTGTAAATTGCACCAGATCGTTCATTTCGATGGCTTCTCTCCGGCAACGTTCTGAACAGTTTTTCGCGGCTGAAAATCGTAGCCTATCTCACGCATCCTACAGGTACAAAGGCAACCCTGGATCATATGATCAGAGCGGAAAAACCGTCAATGATCGCGTGCCCGCCTCGATTCGATCATCTGCGTCCCACAGGTTGTTATTTCTGTGCGCTCTTTGCTGTTAAAAACTTAAGCTGTTAAAAGCTTAAGATCGAGTGCGGAATCTTGGAGCACCAGACCGCGTTAGCTGGGTGCCCCTGGAGAATTCCGCACCCGTGGGGAGCGGAATCGGCCCTTACAGAAATGGCCACCTGCGGGTCTGCCGCATCGTGGATGAGAACCGTCAGTTGCTGAGCCGAGCTTCGGTTCGCCGCATTCCCAGACTGCATGCTTCGATCCTGCGGTTACAATAGTCGGTCTAGCAATCTGGTTCTAATAATCTGAGGATCGCTCATGTCATCTTCCCGCCCGGTTGCGCCGCACACCGTTTCTGACGAGATTCCTCCCGTTCCGCTGACCATCGAGGGGTACTGCGTGTTGCATCAAATGATGCGAATTCGCTGGGCGGCCTGGCGGCAACTGCCCTCTGCTGAAAAAATTGCGGTTGTCGATGAAGCCTCGGATGTCCTGGCCAAGCTGGAAACAAATGCCGAGGGACAGTCCGCTCTGTTTTCTTTGCTAGGGCACAAGGGCGATCTGATGCTGGTCCATTTTCGGCGGTCGTTTGACGAACTGAATCGGGCGGAACTGCAACTGGCGCAACTGGCACTGAACGATTATCTGGAACCAACCACGTCATACCTGTCGGTCATCGAACTGGGCCTGTATGAGTCCACCATCAAGACCTACAAGGAGCTGAAAGATCGCGGCGTCGAGGCACATTCGGAAGAATGGAAACGCGAGATTAGCGAGGTTCTGGCACGGCAAAAGGAAGCCATGCATCCGCGGCTGTTTCCTGAACTGCCCAAGCACCGTTACGTCTCTTTCTATCCGATGGATCGACGCCGTGGTGAGGCGAAGAACTGGTATACCCTGACGATCGAAGAGCGCGCGCGTCAGATGAACGAGCATGGACTAGTGGGGCGGCGGTATGCCGGTGAAGTTAGGCAGATCATCACCGGTTCGATCGGCTTCGACGACTGGGAGTGGGGCGTCGATCTTTTCGCGGATGATCCTTTGGTGTTCAAGAAACTGATCTACGAAATGCGCTTTGACCAAGTGAGTGCAGTGTACGCTCTGTTCGGGCATTTTTATTTGGGAGTGCGGTGTCCGGCGGCGGGTTTGAGTAAGCTGCTGGGCGGGGAGTTGCCGGCCGGCTAGTAAAAGCCTTTAGCCGCAAAGGACGCGGAGGTTTCCGCGAAGGAAGCAAAGAACTCTTCTGTAATCTCAAGAGCTTTGCTTCGCGTCCTTGACCGTTTTCTTAGGGGCCTTTGCGATAATTTTTTTGACGTTCTTCGGCAGCATCTCGGAGCAAACATGGCGACCTTTGGCCTTATTGAATACAAAGACGCGAGCCCGGAAGTGCGCGCGGTTTATGACGACATCATGCTCACCCGCAAGACCGATTGGATTAATAATTTCTGGAAGGCTATCGCGCATGACCCGGTTACCTTGAAGCGCACTTGGGAAGACATCAAACAGATCATGGCACCGGGCTCGCTCGATCCGCTAACCAAGGAGCTGATTTACCTGGCGGTGAGCGTTAGCAATCAGTGCGGCTATTGCATTGCCTCCCATACCGTAGGGGCGAAGAACAAGGGCATGACGGATTGGATGTTCAAGGAACTGATGGCCGTAGTGGGAATGGCCAACGAGACCAATCGCCTGGTTGCGGGATACCAGGTCGAGATCGATGAGCCGTTCAAGGTTTAGGAGACCATATGGCGCATGAATTGACCACCTCCTACGTGCGGGACTCGCTCGCCGTATTCCGTTACTACAAGAAGCTGGCGGAGCGCGCCATGGAGCAGCTCACCGAGGACCAACTTGTCGCCGTTCTAGACAGCGAGATGAACTCCATCGCAATCATCGTCAAACATCTCGCGGGCAATATGCGATCACGCTGGACAGACTTCCTGATCAGCGACGGCGAAAAGCCGGGCCGCAAGCGCGACACAGAATTTGAGAACCCCCCGGCAACGAGGGTGGCGTTAATGAAACTGTGGGAGGAAGGGTGGAATTTCGTCTTCACCGCCCTCGAGCCGTTGTCGGATGCTGATCTTGACAGCACGGTCGTGATCCGCGGGGAGCCGCACTCGGTAATGCAAGCGATCAACCGTCAGATCGCTCATTACGCCTATCACTGCGGACAGATCGTATTCCTGGCGAAGCACCTGCAAGCAAAGCAATGGAAGTCGCTCAGCGTGCCGCGAGGTAGGTCAGAAGAGGTCAATCAGAAAGTCGCCACCAGGGAGATCAGCCAGCGTTGATGGGCACGCCGGCTTTCGGGCTTCGATCAAACAGGAAACTGCACCGGGTTCAACGCCGTTTTTTCCTAGCCTTGGGGAATTTGTGCTCATGCACTTTCATGTCCACCTTGCGGCCTCGGAAGGTAACTCCTTCCGCTTCCAGCCGGAATCGCTGTTCGAAAGCGTAATCTCCGCGCAGCTTTATGGCGCCTCCGGCGCCCAGCACGCGTTGCCAGGGCAGCCCGACCGCTCCACGTAGCGCCGCCACCACCTGGCGGGCAGCGCCGGGAAATCCGGCAGCTTTTGCGACAGCACCGTAAGTGGAGACCTTGCCGCGCGGAATGCTGCGGATCGCGGCAACAATTTGTTCGCGCATTCTATCTTTCAATTGGCTGGCCTCCGTAGGGTCTCACAAAGCGATCCATCCCACCCGGATCAGCCACAGCGAGCCTGCCGAAATCAGCAGCCACAGGATTACTCCCAGCAGCAGAGGCCGAGGTCCAACCTTTTTCAGTGTGGCTAGCGAGATGCCGGTACCGATCAGATACAAAGTCGCAGTGAGGCCGATTCTGGCAATTCTTGAAAGAAGACTGTAGGTCGCTGCCCCAGCTGGTAGATACGTGTTGCATACCGCGGCCAGGCAGAACAGCGCGATAAACCAGGGCCACTGGATCTTTGCTCTCGCGTGTTTGACCAAGGCAGCAGTAATCGACATGGGCACGATCCACAAGGCTCGGGCCAGCTTCACCGTCGTGCCCACGGCCAATGCCACCGCACCATATTTGGCGGCGGCGCCCACCACGGAGCTGGTGTCATGAATCGCGAGTGCCGCCCACAGTCCGAACTGCGTCTGGGTCAACTTTAACGCCGCCCCGATGGGAGGAAAGATCAGCAGTGCGACGGAATTGAGTACGAAAATTGTGCCCAACGAAACTGCCATCTGCTCGTCGCTGGCCCCGGTAATGGGACCGACCGCAGCAATGGCGCTCCCACCGCAGATCGCGGTGCCGGTGGAGATTAAAAAAGCTGGTGTTCGTTTCATCCCGAGCAAGGCGCCTATGCCCATGCCTACCACCATGGCAAAGCCTATGCCGAGCACGGTGTAGACGAAGCCGCTGCGGCCCGCGCGGACAACGTCGTGCAGGTTCATGCCGAAACCGAGTCCGACCACCGAAGCCTGCAGAAGATAGCGCGAAAGCTTTTTCGCGCTCTGGTCAAAGGGATGGGGAAAGGAAAAACCAAAAACCAGTCCCAGAGAAAGCGCCAAAGGCGGTGAGACGAATCCACTGGCGGCGAGAGCGAGGCCGAGGAGAAAAACGGCTTTCGACATCATGCAGCCGGGAGCCGATCTGCAGGACAAGAAAAACCAAAATCCCTCGACTTGCAGCCTGCGCACGGCCCCTGCCGCGTTCCGGATAACCGCCCCACCACGAAGGAATTATGCAGCCGCGCCCTTCCCGAATGACTGGATCGCTTTTTCCTCGCTGTCGTAAACCTCAAACACGGTCAGCAGCTTGGTGACCTGCAGCAAATCGCCGACCCGCTGCGTCAGGTTGGCCAACTTCACCGCGCCCCCCGCGTTTTGCGCCGTGGTATAGAGCGCTACCAGCGTTCCCAACCCCCCGCTATCGATGTAGCTGATACCACCCAGATTGAGCACAATCTGGCTATTTTCGCTGATCAATTTCTTCAGCGAGTCGCGAAGAAGGGCCGACTCTTCGCCAAACACAATGCGGCCGTTGCAATCCACAATGGTCACGCCGTTCGCAACCCGCGTGTTCAGTTTCAGTTGCATGGAGATCTCCGAGGTTTGGCATGAGCCAACCCAGCCCAAAAGCCTATTCCTCGGGCGAATTCTTCGCAAGAGGACATTTAGCCGGGGTACGACAAGCGGGGGGATGCGACGCTGCCGAGGCGTCGAAATTAACGGCTGTCCGCAGGCGCTGCACCCGAATTCATCACGTATAATTAAGTATTCTCCTCCACAATGAGCTACCAGGTCTTAGCGCGTAAGTACCGTCCCCAGAAGTTCTCCGAAGTCATCGGGCAGGAACACGTTACCCGCACCCTGAAGAACGCCATCGAACAGGGGCGGACAGCGCACGGATACATCTTCAGCGGGCATCGCGGGATTGGCAAAACCACCGTCGCCCGCATTCTGGCCATGGCGCTCAATTGCCGGTCTTCGGACCAGCCAGTGCTCGAACCGTGCGGGGTGTGCGAGTCATGCACCGAGGTTCGAGCAGGAAATTCCGTGGACGTGATTGAGATTGACGCCGCCACCAACCGCGGCATCGATGAGATCCGGGAGCTGCGCGAGGCCACACGCTACCGTCCGGCCCGTGACCGCTTCAAAATCTACATCCTCGATGAAGCGCACCAGATCACCGATGCGGCCTTCAATGCCCTCCTGAAAACCCTAGAGGAGCCGCCCAGCCATGTCGTGTTCATGCTGGCGACAACCCAGCCGGAAGATATTCCGCAGACCATCCGGTCGCGCTGCCAGCATTTCAGCTTTCGCGCTGTGCGGTTTCAGGAAATCCTCAACCAGCTCAAGGATCTTTCCACGCGAGAAAAGATCGAGGCCGATGAAGATGCGCTGGCTTTGCTGGCCGAAGCCGGCGACGGTTCGATGCGCGACGCGCTTTCCATCCTGGATCAGGCCATCGCTTCATCGACAGGACGTCTGACGGCAGAGCAGGTGAGGAATCTGGTGGGCGCGGCGCCTTCGGGAGTACTGGAAGAAATGATGCAAGGCGTGGCTCGGGGAGCGAGTGAAGACGTGTTGCGCCTGGTGGACCGTTTGATCGGCGAAGGACACAGCCCAACCCATTTTGCCCGGCAGCTGGTGCGATTTCTCCGCAACGCAGTTGTGGCCAAAGTGGCCGGCGGTGAGTCTTCCTTGTTGCAGATTTCGGGCGACGAGCGTCAGCGGGTGGTCAGAGTGGCGCAACTGTTCGCCGAGGAGGACCTGGCACGGCATTTGCAAATCATGCTGCGCACGCACGGCGAGCTCGGCTACCGGCAGGAGCAGCGTTTTCATCTAGAATTGGGCCTGCTGAAAATGGCGCATGCTCAGCGCTTGCTGCCGATCGAGCAGTGGCTGAGCGAAGCTGATGGGGCCGTGAACACGCCCCGGCCGGCGGGAAAGCCGTCGGTCGTGCCGGAAATCAAGAGGTCTGAATCGCCAGCGCTTGCACGCCCCACCAATGTTTCTCCATTCGCGGCGGATTCGGCTCGCAAGAGCGGCTCCAAGCCGGAGCTGTCAACCGCGAGCAGCCCGCTCTCGGGATCGCACCCGGTTGCTGGAGGAACGGCGAACGTGGTAATGGGGTCGGCGGCCCCGGCTGTTATCGCTCAGTCGACTCCGCCAATACCCACTCCACCCCTGTCCGCTCCACAGATGTCCGCTGCAACAATACCCCAGGCACCGCAGAGCGCTCCGACAGCGCATCCAGGTGATGTTCGCGGCTCCGTACTGAGCGCGCTGGCCGACGCCGGGCAGCGCATGTTGAGCGCCATGCTCGAATCTGGCGAGTGGCAGGTCGACGGCAATGAGCTCGTCATCAAGGTCGCGTCCTCCGCCACGGTCATTGAAATGTCGCTGGGCGCTGATGCGAAGCGGCTGATCGTCGCCACCGCGAGCGGAGTGCTGGGACGGCCCCTCAGGCTGAGAGTAGTTTCAGGTGGCGTTCCGCAAAGTGTGCCGCGGAATTCTGGATCAACCAACGGCGGTGGCCGGGGCCGTGCCGAGCAGGACCCGGTGGTCCACCGCATGAAAGAAAAATTCGGCGCCGAGATTCGTACGATCATCGATTACAAGCAAAAGCGCTGACTCTTTGAACGGCGCTGAACGCGGAGATTTCGAGCCGGCGAAGAAAGAATCAAGACCGAGGAGATAGTCAAGGACATACCGAATGGGCGGATTCAACCTGCAGGAATTAATGTCGCAGGCCAAGCGGCAATACGAGACCCTCCAAAAGAAAATGGAGGAAACCGTGGTCGAGGGCTCCTCCGGCGGCGGCACCGTGACCGTCAAGATGGATGGCCGCAAGCAGGTATTGAGTATCAAGATTGATCCCGAGGCGGTGAAGTCGGGCGATCTGGAGATGCTGCAGGATTTGATCACGGCCGCGATCAACGGCGCGGTTCGCAAGGTGGACGAGGCCATGCAATCAACCATGGGCGGCATGTTGGGCGGGATGGGCCTTCCGGGTTTGTGATGCTGAGTGATTTGGCAATTGGGCAATCTGAAAAACAGTTGCTAAATCACTCAATTCCTCAATCACACAATTGCCAAGTGTCCCGATTACACTTATCTAATGTCTAAATTTGCAGAACCGATGGCGCGTCTGATTGATGAACTGAAGAAGCTGCCGGGCATCGGCAGCAAGACGGCGCAGCGGCTTGCCTTCCATATCCTGCGCTCGACCGACGACGATGCTGAGGCCCTGGCAGTAGCGGTTCGTGACGTCAAAGCCAATCTTCGGCTGTGCTCCATCTGCAACAACATCACCGATGTCGATCCTTGCGTCTACTGCAGCAGCGCCACCCGCAACCTGCGATTGGTCTGCGTGGTGGAAGAACCCACCAACATCGCCTCCATCGAAAAAACCAAACACTTCAACGGCGTCTATCATGTGCTGCATGGATTGATTTCTCCCTTGCACGGGGTGGGGCCAGACCAGTTGCGCATTTCCAACCTGATGCGGCGGGTGGATGACGGGCAGGTAGATGAAGTGATCCTGGCCACCAATCCCACGGTCGAGGGCGAGGCCACCGCGACCTATCTTTCCGGGCAACTGCGGCGCGCGGGACTCAAAGTTACCCGCATTGCGATGGGAATTCCCGTCGGCAGCGACATCGAATACGCCGACGAAATCACCATGCTCAAGGCCATGGAAGGTCGCCGCGAATTGTGATCCTGTGCCCCTTTTGCTTCCCCCGGTTGAGAAAATCTTTTCCATCCCGCTGCCCGGACCCGATTCGAGGCCAACCACCCCGCCCTGCCAATAGCTATCAATACATTGCAAATCAATCACTTACAAAATTTTCCGGAGGCCGCAGATGAGGTTCAGATTGGCACGGGGCTTGCAATAGCTAAGAGTACATGTTCTTCCCGTCTCCGATGATGATTTCTAACTGGCACGAGGAACGCAGTGACATTTCCGGTCAAACTGGCCGGAGAACTTTGTCGCCAGTTCGCGCCGCGTCGTGATGTGACCGCATCTCACTCGGCGCCACTAGAGACCGGGCCAACCAGCCCGGTTTTCTTTTTGGACCCCCTACTTCAGACCGGGACTCCAGTTGGACTTTAAACCTCGGGGTTTTCCAATTCGCCGGCGGGTGGCTGCGATTCGGGAATTCCGCTCTCCAGAAAATAATTGCGCTCTTCCTGGGTTGCTTCCACGCCTTCGGGGAAGACACCTCCGTTGTACTGCTGCATACGGTTTTTCCACTTCAGAAAGTCGGTGATGGTTTGGGGCGCAATGCGGATTTCTACGCGGCGCAGGCTGGCCAGCAGCAGGTTCATCTCATAAGCCAGCCCGGCGGTGGTGCGGAGGTCGCGCGCCGAACGGCGAACCATTTCGATCTTGCGCTTGCTGACTTCAAGCAATCCCCAGCCGGGTGGCAATTCCTTCGCGTGCAGCAATCGCGGGGGCGTGAGATAGAATCGTTCGCAGCCCAGTCCGAGGTCGGATTTTTGCCGGAATGGCTTGTCCCGGTCGGCCAGAAAATCGGCACGGGAGATCTTGCATTCGACCAGAACGGAATGGGAAGCACGCTTCCACCCAATGGCGTCGGGCATCTCTCCGCTGACGCAGGCCTGCTCGGAGAGGATCACTCCACAGCGATAGCCACGCAGCCAGGCGACGGCTTGCTCTACCAGTCTCGCGTGAGTCATGGTGTATCTGTACTTGGTGATGACGGAAGATGGAAGTGACTGAGTAGCTTCTAGCTTCTGGCTGATGGCCTGGGGATCCTCTGCGCTCTTTGCGAGTCCTTTGTGCCTTTGCAGTTAAAAGTCTTTGGCTCCAGCTTTGGCCCTGGCCACCCTCATTGGCCTGACCATCACCGGACGTCGATAGACCGTTTCCAGCAAGTGGCGGGCGGCGGCGATCGTTTCTGCGTTGCGGTCGCGGGGAGAGTAGCCTTGGGCGGCAATCAGCAGAAATCCGTTTTGGCTTTTTACCTCCAGGCGCTCGATGCGGCCGTCCCGAGACGCGTCAAAGGCGTTTGCCAGGCGGAGAATACCCGCCAACCGCGATATGTCTTTCCGTTGGCTGAGGGACAGGCCCTGGACCACCTTCTGCCCGGCGCCAGGTAGAGCTCCGCGGTGATATCGGGCGACCACCCCGGCCGTGAGCAAGTCTTGCCCGCTCCAGCCCAGGGGGGGCGACAGCCGTCGAATCATGCGGTAAGACGTCTTGTGATGGCCCTTTTCATCTTTCGACCGGCCTACGTCGTGCAACAGCGCGGCTATGCCTAAGATGGCGCGATCACGAGGCCGGCTTTCTGAAGGCTTTTCGTTTGTCGCCAACCCGTCATACAGCTGAAGCGCGAGCCGCGAAACGTGCATGGAATGCTTGAAGTCGGGGTCGAGGAGTGAGGCCCACAGTTTCAGCCGAAGCAGGGCCGCGGATTTGATCTCCTTTGGGTTCGGCAGGCCAGCCCGCCAGACCTGCCATAGCGAATCTTTGCCCATCATCTTTTTTCTGTACGCCTCAATTCTTTGGGCCCGCTCTTCATGGATTCTTTGCTGCCAGCGTGAGCGCGCCTCGGCATCTGGGAAAACGCTTGCCCGTGCCGCTACGGACCAAAGGACATCGAGGTCGTGAACCTCGCCGAGCAGATCCTGCACCTGCTTGAGATCGTCGCTCCAGGCGGCGTGCTGGAGTGGCAGGAAATTTTCGACAATGTAGCGGAAGCGCTTGAGACCGATGCGCAGGCGGTGAAACCCCACCTGGGAGGCGCTACGCAAGGTCTGGCGATGCAGCCTGTAGGCTTCCGTCCAACGTTCGAGAGCGAGGTGCCGGAAGACGAGGCTTCCTTGCCGAAATCTCGCCATCCTGCGAGGTAAGGACCGGCTCCAGCGTTCCCACTGCTTGCGGTCGAATTCATGCAGCGCTTGCAACGCTTCCTGTTGCTGTTGGGTCTCGCGGGCGGCGACGAATTGCAGCAGAGTTCCCGTGACTGGATCACCCTGACGGTCGAGGTGGTGGATCCAATCCTGCATCACATGCACATCACGCAACTCTCCCAGCTTGCGGAAGAGGCCCTTCCCCAGTTTCTTCATTGCCCGCCAGGTGGGATCGGGATCAATGGTACGGACGCCATCCGCGATGGAGCAGCACCGACGCAAGGCCACACGCAGATCGTGTACCGCGTCGGGTGCGAAGGCCACGCTGACCCGGTCGCACTCCTCGATGACGCGTTGCATCCAGAAAGCCAGGCTGGATTTCTTCTTAACCAGTTTTGTCGCCATGGTTGGGAGGGCAAAAAGACCTCCAGACTAGCATGTCACCGCGCATTTCTGGCGCCCACGTTTGCCAGCTGTCCGGCTGGGCTTTGGGTCGGCAGTCAATGGATCAAAACCATGCGCCCTTGAGAGGTTGCGCCGATACCCCTAAGCATGGGCGGGACGTCCCACCCCGGATCGACCGGGAGAGATGGGCGGGAGATCGCGTCCCCGCCCACGTCCACACGGGTTTATTACCTCCGTAATGTGCATCTTCTCATGGTTTCGCATTACCCTTGGCGGGTAACGGGAATTTCCAGGAGCCGCGTTATCATCACGGTAGACACAAACAAAGGTAGCCGGATCGCGTCCGCCCGGGCATTCGTCCACAGCTTGAACATACTCGTGAAGTACGTTCGCCTGTACGGTCTGGAGCACAAGCGAACCGAAGGACAGTTCACAGTCGCCTGGAATGAGCTCCAAGAAGGCTTGCCCAAAGGGCCCGATGGTTCTTTCCTGCTGGGCGTCTCGGAAAACAAGCTGCTCCTGGACGGCACGCCGCTCGAGACCGGGCAGGCCGAGCGCAGCTTCGCCCAACTACTGACGACCGCTGGTCTGGCCAGCATTCATTTTTGCAATCAGGTCACGAAAGAAGAGTTTGTCCAACTGGTGCGGGCCTTCGCCCTCGGCGGATCCAGAGCCCAGGATGTGGTCAAAGAAATCAAGAACACCTTTGGAGACAGTAAGACCGCTTCGATTCGCATCAACGAAGTCAGGTTTGTTGCCGCTGATCCGTCCACCGGCGAAATCAGCATTGCTGCCCAGATCGCAGCCCAGACCCTGGGCCCGGAATTCAAGCAGTGGCTTAACGATCCGCAGAAGTTGCTGCAACTGATTGCCGCCGCGGAAGGCGCAAAAAGCGGCGCTCCAGGTGACGCCCCAGGCAGTGTGCCCGTGGGCAGTGTTCCCAATGTCCGCGGCACTGCCAGCGAGGCCAGTGCGGCAGCCCCGGGCGGCGCTTGGGCGGGCGGAATTGTGCCCTTGCAGGAAGAAGAAGTCATCCAGACCATTCGCCTGTTGACCCGATTTGGAGAAGTCGGCGGCGATACCAACGCCGATACCACGCAGTTGCAAAAGGAACTCAGCACGGTTGACTCCAATACTAAGCTAAATCTGCAGCAACTGTTGGGCAGTCTCGCGGCTCAAGCCTCTACGGCCCAGACGGACAATACGCCCCTGCTGATGAAGGCAGCCGAGCACATGGCCATTCGATTCGCCCTAGAGCGCTTCCAGAAGGGTGAAGTGAAGGTCAACGCAGTGCACCAGATGATGGAGCACATGAGCCGGCAGATGGACACGCTGCGCCAGATTCTGAAGATTCAAGAAGACAAGATGGGGAAGGCCGGGATTCTGGTGGAATCCCACGCCGACATCCTGGACCGCATGTTCTGGGCGGAAGTGCCCGAAGCCGGCAAGAAGAGCGTGTTGCTCTCGCATGAAGCGCCCTGCGTACCACCGCGCAACGTCCGTCAATTTGTAGAGGTATTGCTCGATCGCGGCGATAAGGAAACCTCCGCCGCCATTCTGCAAAACTACCTGAACTGTCTGGATGCCAAAGAGAGCGACACCAGGCGCAAGATCGCGACCGGCATCAGCCAGCTGGCGGACCTGTTCGCCGCCACCGGCGGAGACTTGATGACGCTGTCGGTCCGGAAACTCGGAGAGACCATCGGACAGGAGTCAGACCCCGAACTGCAAAGCCTCTTGGGTGCGGCTTTCGTACGGCTGAGCACAGAAGCCAGCGAGCACAAGCAATTTGGCGCCTTGAACGAACTCTGCATCGCCATGGAAAGCATCGCCCGGCAGCGGCCCGTGCTGGTGACCGACTTACGCCCCCGAATCGGTGTGGAAAACCGCCTCCCCGAGTTCATCGAAGAAGCCATGCACCTGCCACAACTGCCCGCGGACCTGCTTCAGGTTCTGCGCAGGACCTCGCAAGCTGCGGTGGAGCACCTTTCCGACAGGTTCTTCCGCTGTATGCGGCGCGAAGAGTGCGACCGAATTGTGGACATCGTAAAAGAACTCGGAGCCCCGGCTCAGGAACAGATTCGGGAAATGATTCGCACCGGGCAGCCGCGTCAGGCGGCTTCGGTAGTGGGGCTGCTAAGCCGCTTGGATGTGCCTACCCTGCTGGAGCTCTTGCCCACGCGCCTGCCAGAGTGGAATCGGTTCTATCATGACGTGGTGGTGCGTCAGGTAGCGTACGGCGCTGCCCACGATCGTGGACGCTCGTTGCTGGAACTGTTGGAAATCCTGGATCCTCTGGTTTTGCCCCAGGCCATCGACGAGATCGGCATGAGCGGCGATCGCACCGCGGTTCCTCCGCTGGTTGTCATGGCCGAAGCCGGCGAAGCCCAGGGACGTTCTCCGCTGCTGCAGCTGAAAGCGGTAGAGTCGCTAGGACGGCTACGCGAGAACGACGCGGTGCCGGTACTGCGCGGCCTTCTGGAAGCGAAAAGGATGTGGCGATACACCAACCACCGCGAGCTGCGCATCGCCGCTGCGCAAGCCCTGGTCAAGATCGATCCGCGCTATGGCAGCCAGATCATGGCCGAAAGTGGACTGGAACCCGGCGAACTAGCCATCGCCGCGCTGGACGCAGCGCCTGCCTGCCCCTGGGTAAGGCAGCGGCGCTATGAACGCATCGTGTTACGGAGAACGCTGTCGGCGACCATCAGCAGTTCCTGGGGCAAATCCAGCATTGTAATCCGTGAACTGAGCCTGGGCGGAGGCATGGGAACGAAGGAAGATAATCTGCGGGTGGGCTCGGAAGCCAACATTGAAATTGCCTCCGGTGTCCGTCGCGTCCGCGGGCAAGTGCTGCTGCGGCGCGCCCGAGTGAATGAGGTCGGCTTCGAGATCGTCAATACCGACCTGGAGAGCCGGTACCGGCTACGACGTATCTTGATGGACTCCCTGGAGGACTCATCCGGAACTACAGAAGGCGAGTGGGACGGACAACGCAAGCTGTAGGCAGCCTAATCAAAAGCATGCGGAAAAAGCCTCTGCCCGCGCAGAGGCTTTTCCGTCTGGTCGAAGCTTACTACTTCACTTTCACGATGATAATTGCCAGGGTGTAGAGCGCGAGTGACTCGATCAAAGCCAGCCCAAGTATTAGCGCCAGCTGAATGCCGGGACGGGCGGCGGGATTGCGTCCCAAGGCTTCGGCGGCCGATGCGGTCGCCTTAGCCTGGCCTAACGCGCACAAGCCAGAAGCGATCGCCATGGAAAAGCCGGCGGTGATGGCTACCCAGTTGGTGCCGGCGGCTTCGGCGCCCTGGGCAAACGCTGGCACCGCGAAACAGAGCAATGAGACTGCCAAGAACAGGTAACTCAGTCTACGCATTTGGTTTCTCCTCGTGCTATGAATTACCGCCAGTGGGTGGTTGACGTCATCCTCGTAGGGACGACGCCCTCACGCTGAACGGCGGTTTCCAGTTTCCAGTTTCCAGTTTCCGGCTTCCAGCTGAAGTTACTAGAAACCAGAAACTCGAAACTAGAAAACTAAGTTTAGTGCTCCTCCGCCACCGCGCCGGACAGGTACACCATAGTCAGCAGGATAAAAATGTAAGTCTGCAAGAACGACACAGCAAGATGCAGCCCGAGAAAAATTACCGGCAGGCCAATTGAAATCATGGAAAAGAAAGCCATTGTGACCAGATCACCGGCAAACATATTTGCCCACAGTCGGACGGTCAGTGAAAGCAACCGGGCTAAATGGCTCACGATCTCGATTGGCAGCATCAAAATAGACAGCGGAACCCGAATGAACAAGGGCATGCTGGAATCAGACGGCCCCAGGAAATGCGCAGCGTAGGTTCCGATTCCCTTTTTGCGGATTCCCTGGACGTGGTAGTAAATGAAAGCGCAGACGGCGCATCCCAGAGGTACCACTTTGTCTGCGGTCGGCGATTCAAAACCTGGAATTAACCCGAGCAGATTGGAAAGCAGAATGAAAAAGGCCAGGGTCATCAGAAACGGCGTGTATGGCTCGCTGTGATGTCCAATTATTTCCTGACTCTGTCCCTCGACGAAGCCGTGGGCGCCTTCAAAGATGTGTTGCAGCGCGCCGGGCTTGTCCACCGAGAGCCGCGCGCGTACCAGCAAGAACAGTGTCACCAGAAACAGAAACACCAGAAGTTCCATGGCCACGGCGTTGGTGATGGGCGCCTGCGGGTACTTGGGTTCAATGCGGAGCGCGCGCAGGAGTCCCGTGACCGGGCCGGCGAAGAGATGGTTCAGTATTTCAGTAAACCACAGTTGTTCAGGCATAACCCAAGCGTCTTTCAAGCGCTAAACGCGCTGCCCCGTTAACCTAGTGCGTTTGCAACAGTTTTCTGCTACATGGCTGGGAAATCTACAGTTTACTGCGGTACTGATTTTATCTGCTGTTCCCTAAGCGTCCCCGCTAGATACCTCTGCGCAGCCCAAAAACCGTATCACTGTATCACTGCTCTTTTGTTCCCGACTTCTTGGTGTGAAGGAGTATATCAGGGCATCCTCTATATATCAGGTGATCGAGTAGGGCGCTGTTTACTTTCAAGCACACCGCATCCGATGCTCTGCCCATAATTGCGTCGGCTAATTACTTAGTGCCTTCCGACTCGGCGTGCGTCTGTCGCAGCCGTGTTTCTTTTTCATCCAGCAGGCGGGTGATCTCTCTAACCCAGTTCCATGAGCTTCTTGGGATCTTGCTCGACCGATGTTTGCTGGCAGAGTTCCATCCAATGCGGTTCTTGCATGGCGCGTTTTTATCACATTGGCGGTAATCGCGGACACCACACCATCCGGCTACGGAAACTACTGTATGGCTCTCCGCCAACCTGATGTGGCACCTTGAGCGACAGCCATGTCGTCTAGCCTAGAATACCGCATACATCTACTCACTGATCAGGCCATCGCCGCCAAGACTCAGAGTGAACTGGACGCCATTCTGCCGGAACTGAAAGCCGCTATCAGAGATCACATACGCTATCTGCGGACCATCGCGGTTGAGAAGATTCCCGAGGCGTTCGGGACGCAGAGCAGTTCGGCAGCCTAACTACCGAGTCGGCCAGCGCCTAGGTGATCACGGCGATTTTTGAGATTGACTGTCGTCACCGCCTTGGTAATAATTTTTTAAGAAAGAATCGTGCCTTGGAGGTGGCAGGAGGTCACATGGACGCTAAATGTAGTCGGCAAGAACTCTACAAGACATGCTCTAAGCGGACTGAACGTTCTGCGAAACGATGTTGCTGCGTGGCAGCAATCGAAACAGGCAGGCTAGGCTCGTTACAAGCGGATCTGCTTGTCAAGCAGCGTTTTGATGAAGAAGGGTCCGCGCTTTTTGTGTGAGCAGAGAAATATCAGACTTTGAAACCATCTCCGCCACACCCGCGGAGCGCAATTCTTCCTTCAAGAATGAATCAGCGTGCGACGTGAACATGATGATCGGTACCGTAGGCATCCTAGCTCTGAGTGCTCGCGCCGCGTCAACGCCATTCATCACAGGCATAGAGAGATCGAGAATTATCAGATTAGGATGCAGTTGCTGAGCCTTTTCAATTGCGTCTAGCCCGTGGTGAGCCTCTCCGCAAACCTCACACTCCGTTTCCCGTAACAATCTCTGGCAGATTTCCCGTAGAATGATTTCGTTGTCATCGGCGACTAGGACCGTTTTCGCCATATGCCTCCTATGATGCGGGTAGTTTTCGTTGGTTGCGTCAAATCGAGATTTTTTGCCCTTCCAACCTTCGGATATACCGAGGCCCGGACCCTAGAGTGAAACGGTAGCTATGACATGATGGCAAAGTGGAAGAATTGAAAACTGGTCAATTTTGACCCCTCAACGCACTAAGGGATCACGCAACAATAAATATACATTAACGAGCATAACTCGCACATTTAAGCATGTCACCATAAACTAGGCCAACCCACGCGCAAACCCTCTAATGGCCGGTATTAACAAGGGTCCGCAGATGCCATACGTGGATCGGTCCAGCCCCTGCTTCAATTATGTTATGGTTATCACTATTCCATGCAAGGAGTGAGAACTCTAACATTATGCGACCCACTTCCTTCGAGCCCTCTGTCCTTCGCCAGCACCTTCGCCGTCACAAGATCGCTGATCTGCCCGAGCTGAAACGCGCTCTCGGCACAAAGACCGATCTGACGGTGTTTCGCAAACTGAAGCAGCTCGACTATCTCGCCAGCTACACCCATCGTGGGCGCTTCTACACCCTGCCCGAAATCGCTCACTTCGACGATCGCGGACGGTGGTCACATCAAGGCGTCTGGTTCTCCCGTCACCGGACTCTGCTGGCCACCGTGGAAATGTTCGTGAACCAGTCGCCTCAGGGCTACTATGCTCAGGAGTTAGCCGATGACCTGCACGCCGAAGTGCAGCAGCCTCTCCGCCATCTGATCGAGCAACAGCGCCTGGCACGAATCGAAGTCGAGGGCCAGTTTCTCTATACCGCCATCGAGTCCATCCTACGCCGCCAACAGATATTAGCCCGCCGCAGCGCTCAAGCCGTTCCTGTGGCCGTCCATTCTGCCGCCCTCCAAGCCTCTCCCGATGAAGTCAAGGCGGCCATCCTTTTGTTTTATGGCTTGCTCGACGAACAACAGCGGCGGTTGTTTGCCGGGCTGGAGTCCCTTCGCCTGGGCCATGGCGGTGACACTCTGCTGGGCGATTTCCTTGGTTTGGAGGTGCATACCGCGGCCCGAGGTCGACAGCAACTGCTGGATCAGAATGTGGTCCGCGGCCGAACCCGCCGCACCGGCGGTGGTCGTACTCCGACGGAAAAAAAACGCCTGACATAATCGCCGTTCTCCATTGCCTGCTCGAACACGATACCGCGGGCGATCCTATGACCGGCTTGCGCTGGTCTCGTCGCACCACTACCACCATTGCCGAGGAGTTAGCCAAACTCGGCATTGCCGTCTCGCCCAACACCGTTGCCCGTCTGCTCCATGACATGGGCTATTCCTTGCAGGTCAATCAAAAGCAGATCTCGACCAGCTGCAGTCCCCACCGTAACCTACAGTTCGAATATCTCGCCGAGTTGCGCTACCGCTTCCCGCGCCGTCATCTGCCCATCCTCAGTGGGGACAGTAAAAAACGCGAACTCGTCGGCAATTTTAAAAATCCCGGTCGGCGATGGGAACTGGCCCCGCGTTGCGTCTATGATCACGACTTCCGCACCGATTCCATCGGGGTAGCGATTCCCTATGGGATTTACGATGTTGCCATCGCTCATTGGTGGCACCAGGAAGGTTCCACCCGCTACTTCGGTTCCCGCCAACTGCTCATTCTGGCCGATACCGGCGGCTCCAACAGTTGCCGCTGTTACGCCTGGAAAACCGAGCTCCAGGCTCAACTGGCCAACTCCTTTGGCCTGGCTGTAACCGTGGCCCACTATCCCACCGGTGCTTCCAAATGGAATCCCATCGAGCATCGCCTCTTCTCCGAAGTCTCACGAAACTGGGCAGGCGAACCGCTGGATTCCTACCAGAAGATCCTCCACTATGCGCGCAGCACTCAAACCCAAACTGGACTTCAGGTCACGGCTTATCTCGACCGCCGACAGTATCCTTGCGGTCTCAAACCCACACCGGATCAAATTGCTTCTCTTCGATTGCAGCCCCACGAAACTCTGCCCGGGTGGAACTACACCATCAAGCCCCAACTGTAGAGTTGTTCTTGCGCGACCCCTAAGAACCGAGAGCACGCCTACAGTGGCCGCATCTGGGACTTCGTGCCCTGCGCAAGAGACGACCTGCTTCGTTTTCGGTGGTTGGATTCTATTGCAGCAAACAATACTGAGCGAACAAGAACTGGGCTTTCAAGACTGGCGGCATTGCTGCCATATCCTATGCGATGTCGAAGCGGGCGGGCCGTCGTACTCTACGTCAACCAATCGCCCTCGACGGCTGGTTGAGTGGTAACGACCTTGCCTGTCAGTCGCAGTTCTTTGGCTTCGAGGATGAAGTTGATCTCTAAGATCAGCGCAGCTAGTTTCTTGGGGTCTCGTTCATCGGCAGCTTGCTCGCAGAGTTCCATCCACTTCTTTTTATTTTCTTGCATGACCCCTCCCTTCTCGAATCGGGCAGCCCGTTTGACCGATTTCTGTCGGGCCTATTGCTTAAGCACGAACCGTGCCATCTGTGTATTTTGTGTACCATGGGGCCACTGGATCGGGGCCGATAGGACGGAATTACCGCCGGAACGAGCATATTTGCGATACAGGAAAGCCCTTACGGTTGCAGGACAATCATTCTGTGAGCAATGCTATGACTACCACGTAGCCGACTTCGAGCGTAAGGAAGCCAGCACAGAACCACCCTTTTGGGAATCCCATCGGTACTGAGTCTGGCAAAGCGTGTAATCGATTACAGATAAAGTGCGCTAGCGTACTGAATCAAAAGGAGTTGACGCTGGCTCCGCATTCGCTCTATAAGGAGTACATGAGCGATATCAATAACGCCGCTCATCCTCAGTGGCGACAACTTTGCCAAGCTGCTTTGTTCGAACTCAACCCCGTGAAATTGCTCGAACGGATCGCCCGCGCTCGCAATGCCGTTCTTGATCGCATCGAAGACGGTCATTCGAAATCGCCGAATGGCGAACAAGCCGCGCTGCGGGAAGCATTGGCTACGCTAGACAGTTTGGGCAGAATTACGGAGCGTCAAAATGGCTATCAGTCAAAAGCTAGTTGATCCTTACCGAGAGATCAAAGTGCCGACCAGCTATAGCTGGCAAGAGTCATATCAAGCGGCCCTGCTCGAAACCGATTGGACGAAGATGCAGGACCGCATTCAGACGGCGGAATCTGAAATACACAAGAGACGGCTGGTGCTTTCTCAAGACCACGGCGGGACACCGGAAGAAAGGGAAGCTCTCGTCAATGCTATGAGCGGCCTCAGGGTTCTGCGGATGGATGCAACTTCGTGGTTGGAGCGGCAGAATCTAGGTGGCACCCTGCCAACGAAGCTTCGTTCTCAGATTTCAGAAAACAAGTAAGACTCGCTGTGGAGTATGCGGTGACTACCCAACGAAGCCTGCCCAAAGCGTTCGACCACTTCAACTCACTTGAGAGCGAATTAGCTGACCCGCGATAGCCCGAACATCTTTGGTACGCTGCTCGAAACAGTGCTCCGGTAATAGCTGATTTCAGCTTTTTTTTCAGATGGACTCATAGTTCGCAGGTACTTTTCAACCAACGCTTCCGTTTCGCGCAGCCCTTCGACCTCGGCGACCATCTGCTCCTGATTTCGTTTGTGGTCAACTCTGTAAATCTGATAGTAATTCCGGAGAGGGCGGTGCATTGTTCTACTCCTCGATCTGGAACTGTGACACTACAGCCCTGTAGGCCGAAGCCAAGCCGATGAAATGGTGCGACCTTAGTGTGAGTTCAGGCCTCCGAGGCAAACGATCAGCTCACGCCTAAGGTCGCGGACGCTTAGAATGGCATTCGCTCTTTTCTGGTTGCCTCAGACACCGTGCACGCTCCCGCATTCTGTCCGCAAGGGATAGTGCAAAACGACGCCTCTGTGATATACCTTCCGCGTGTACGAAAGCCGCGCCAGACACCCCGTTTGTACGTTCCTTACAGCACACACTGTATTTTCTTTCGTAGGTTTCGATGGTAATGTCCGCAACTGTGGTGGGGTCTAGGCAAAGTAGCGCAGAAAATAAGGTGCTTGAACACCGTCGCTGCGCCGTCCTTTGAACGATTCCATGAGCGATATTCTTTCAAATGATGCCGCGTGGCGAAAACTCTGCCATGCGGCGTTGTGCGAAAGTGACCCGCAAAGATTAGTCCAACGGATCGCGGCGGCATCTTCGGCGGTGATCGATCATATCGACAGCGGCTTTCCAACTTTATCCAGTGCCGAACGACTCGCTTTGCATGACGCGTTGGACATGCTAATTAGTTTGCAGGATATGGCGAATCGTGACCTCAGCGAAAGCCAATGAATTCCTTCTGCCAAATCGAATACGTATCCAGTGGCAGCGATATAGGGACGCCGCTGAGGCAAGCCTGCCGTGGCTAAGTGCGGTGATAACCCAAGCTTCTTGCTGCTGGCTTTTAGCTAGTAGCTCGTAACCCTCAGAATCCGGGCTCCAACGGAAATATCAGATACCGCGCGCCAAAGCGACCCAGCCTTCATAGGCGGCTTCGCACGCGATGGCCGCTACGGGCAGGAACAGGCCGGCAAAAAGCCCGTAGAGACTCGCAGGAGAAACTGTGAATATAACATAGGCTCCGAGAGCCATCAAAACATAGCGAAGCAGGAAGCGCAACACCATTCCACTGCTCGATGGCGACGGGCCGGACTGGGTGGCGCGATCGGCAAGCGCTGTAACCACCCGCTTTAGCCAATGAAAATTCAAGTACGCAACCGCGCATCCGCAGCCAAATCCCAGCGCGACGCGCCAACCGTAGCGCCACCAGCCAGCAACGCTAAAAATGACCGCCAGCGGGAGCATCAGGCGTGAAATACGCCCGAGCGCGCCGGAGTAGAACGCCTCGCTCTTGGCATCAGTGGTCAAGGCCTCGCCCGCAGTCATTTTGAGTCCGCCGAAAGCGCTGCCCGGATCAGCTCGACGAACCCGGCTACAATGCCCAGGATGAGCCCGGCGAGGTAGAGCCAGGTGGTGTGCAGCCAGCGGTCCAGGGCCTCGCCAACGAACCATCCCGCGACAGTTGCCGCCGGGAACACAAATGCCAACTGGCCATACTTCGCTAGCTGAACCCATCCATTTTTCTTTTCGGAATTGCCGTCCTGGATTGACATGGCAACCAGATATGGCGACGAAGTGGGGCCCTTCCCGGCTGCTCCTTACCGTATCAGACCGGCGACCGGTGTGGCCTGCACTATGCCCAAGGACCAGTTCACGATCCGGATGAATTGCTCGGGGAAAATGCCGATATAGACAGTGGCGAAGGCTGTGACCCCAAGCGCCACTCTCATCCCGGCGCTGATCGGGAGCGGAGTCTTATCCAACGCTTCTCGCATGAACATCTGGTTGGCGATGCGCATGTAGTAATAGAGACCGAACACGGCGTAGAGCACAGCCAGCGACGCCAGCACGTAATGACGGCTCTCGATCAGGCTCAGAAAAATAAAATACTTTCCGTAGAAGCCCGCCAGGGGCGGGATTCCGGCCAGCGAGAGCAGGAAAATAAGCATCAGCACAGCTTCGGTGGGGGCGCGGAAATAGAGGCCGGCGATGTCGTCAAGTTCGTCGCCGATCACGTTGCGCTGCCGCAGCGAAGCAATCACTGCGAAAGCTCCCAAATTCATGAATGTATACACCAGGAGGTAAAGCAGAATGCCCTTCAAGCCATCAAAGAACGCTGGTGCCGGGTAAGTCACCGAAGCCAATGCGATCAGGCCCAGCAGCATGTAGCCGACGTGGGCGATAGAGGAATAAGCAAGCAGCCGCTTCACGTTGGTCTGGGTGAGTGCGGCCAGATTGGCGCCGGTCATGGTGGCGATCGAAACAAAGATCAGCAACGGCACGTAAACGGTTCGGAGCGGATAGAGACCCCAGAGGAAGATACGCAGCAGCATCGCCCAGGCCGCCGCCTTCACAGCCACCGACATGAATCCAGTAACCGTGGTCGGAGCGCCTTCGTAGGCATCAGGCAACCACTGGTGAAAGGGGATAGCTGCAATCTTGAAGAACAGGCCGGTTGCAGTGGTCAGCAGGGCGATCACAGCGATGGGGTCGATGTGATCCTGATGAGTTGCCGCCAGGCGAACTAGGCCGCTTCTAATCCCCAGCAGGCTGGTGCTCCCCGTCAGCCCGTAAAACAAGGACAAGCCATAGGCAAATATGCCGGAGGAAAATGCGCCCAGCAACAAATATTTCAGTGCGGCTTCATTCGATCTGCGGTCGCCGCGCAAAAACCCTACCAGCACGTAAGTAGAGATCGCCATTAGCTCGAGGCCCATGAAAATCAAGACCACATCAAAACCGGCGGCCATGCTCATCATGCCCACCACGGAAAATAGTATCAACGAGTAGAATTCGCCGTGGTTCTCGTGCTCGATCTCCAGGTAGCGCACTGACATCAGAATGGAAATCGCAGCGCTGGCGAGGAACAGATACCAGAAGTAGATGGTGAAATGATCCACCACCAGCGAGTTCAAAAATGCCGATTCTCCCGGAAGTCCGACGGCCTTGAATGCCAGTTGAATCTTTACCACCCCGGCAGCGGAAAAGAAAATACCGACCAAAGCGGTCAGCGCGTTGGTCCATTTCCATTCGGCGGGCAACATCAGATCCACCAGCAGAATGCCCAACGCGAACAGCGTGAGCAAGATGATGGGGAGCGACATCAGATAATCGACCCGGCCGAAATTTTGCGCCAGATTGCCGAACACTATTTCTTCCCCTTCGGGTGTATCGCAGCGACCTGCACTGCCGCATCAGAGGGAACACTCCGAATTGCAGGCCGGTTCGAAGCATTCACCGCCTGCACGCCGGGATAGTCTTTCCCCCGCACGGTGGAAACGATCTGGTTCACCGGTTGCTCCAGAATTTCGAAGAAAGGCTTGGGGTAGAGCCCAATCCAGAACGCCACAATCACAAGCGGCACGAAGGTCAACAGCTCACGCGGGGTAAGGTCGTTCAGCTTTTCATTCTTGGGGTTCGTGACCGTCCCGAAAAACACTCGTTGGTAAAGCCACAGCAAGTACGCCGCCGCCAGGATGACCCCAGGCACGGCCCACGCCGCCCACTTCCAATTCTCCATGAAGGTGCCCTGCAGGATGGTAAATTCGCCGACGAATCCGTTCAGCAGCGGAAGCCCCATCGAGGAGAGGAACATGATCATCGTGATAGCGGCGTAGACCGGCATGACGTTGGAAATGCCGCCGTACTCGGAAATCTCACGCGTGTGCCGCCGCTCGTAAAGAATGCCGACAATCAAGAACAGCGCTCCCGTCGATATCCCATGATTGATCTGCTGCAACACCGATCCGCTCAGGCCTGCCGGATTCAATGCGAAGATGCCCAAAGTGCAGAAACCGAGATGGCTCACCGACGAGTACGCCACCAGCTTCTTCATGTCCTTCTGCATGAGCGAAACCAGCGCGCCGTAGATGATCCCGACAATGGAAAGGAAAATCATCCAGCCCCGGACCTTGGGATGCATGACCACATCCGGAAAGAAAGGCAGGGCGAAGCGGACGAAACCGTACGTTCCCATTTTCAGCAAAACCCCAGCCAGAATGACGGACCCAGCCGTCGGGGCCTCCACGTGGGCATCCGGCAGCCAGGTATGGAACGGAAACATCGGCACCTTGATGGCAAACGCCAGAAAGAAGGCCAGAAAGAGGAAGATGGCAAAGGTCGAGCCATAGGCTGGATCGTGGAAGACGAGCGGCGCTGTCTTGTACAAAGCCTGGATGCTGAACGTGTACTGCCCGGTCTGATGAAAGTTGTAGAAATAGAGAAACAGCACAGAAAGAAGCATCAGCACCGAACCGAACAATGTGTAGAGGAAAAACTTGATGGCGGCGTAGAGTTTTCGCGGGCCGCCCCAGATGCCGATCAGTAGGTACATGGGAACCAGCATGGCTTCCCAGAACACAAAGAAGAGGAAGAAATCCAGCGCCATGAAGACGCCCAACATGCCGGTCTGCAGCACCAGAAACCAGATGTAATATTCCTTCACCCGGGTTTCGATCGCGGTCCACGAGGACAGGATCGAGATCCAGCCTAGCAGAGTGGTCAGCATGATGAGTAGGAACGAAATGCCGTCAATGCCCAGCACGTAGCCGGCGCCGATCGAGGGAATCCAGTTGTTGGGCGTGCCCTCCATGAACTTGAAGCCAGGCTCGAATCGTTGTGCCCAGAACCACGGCACCAGCGGGATGGAGACCAGCAGGCCGGCCAGCGCAAAGATATTTCCGATCCAACGGATGGCGTCTTTCTGCTCTTTGGGAACAAAGATAAGCAGAAGCGCGCCTGCCAGCGGCGTGAATAGAATGATCGAGAGAATGTGATTATGCATAAAAGCAGTCGTCGGTCGTCAGTCGTCAGCAAACTGCTTGCTACCGCACTGCGTAATAGAAAACGAATCCCACCAGCCCAATTACCATCACCAGTGCATACCATTGCACCAGACCCCACTGCAGCAAGCGCGTGGGATATGAAATCAGCCGCGAAAGAATGGCCGGCCCATTCACCAGCACTCCGTCAATAGCCCACTTATCCCACCAACTGGAAAGCGTTCCGCTGAGTCGCGTCATCCAGCCTGCGGCGTTGACCGTGCCGTCAATCACGTGCGAATCGAACCATGATGCGGCTTCGCCCAATCCCATCACGCCAAGGCGCGCGTTTCCCACCTTGCGGCGGCCCGTTAAGGCGTAGTCGTAGCCTTCGTCCACGTAGTACTTGTTGAGCAAGACGGAATAAACAGGCGGAGCTTTCACTGCGATCGGCTCCGCATAGCCCTTGCCGGCATAGCGATAGGCTTTCCACGCCACTCCGAAGCCAGCCACTGCCGCGCCAATGGAAAAGACCATAAGAAAATATTCCACCGGACTTGTGTGTTCTTCTTCCTTCTGTCCGGCGGCAAGCTGGGCTGCTTTCCCTTCCGCTTGAAATACCCGGGTTTCGCGGGCAAACACCGGCTCCAGGAATCTTTCCAAGCGATTCGAACCGCCCAAACTGTGCGGCCATCCCAGCCATCCGGCACTGACTGCGCAGATGGCAAGAATAATTAAAGGCACAGTCATCGATTTGGGAGATTCGTGGATGTGGTGTTCCACCTCGTGGCTCATCCGCGGCTTGCCACGGAACGTCAGGAGCATCAGGCGGAACATGTAGAAAGCAGTCATCAGCGCGGTGGCATAGCCGACAAACCACAACCAACGGTAAGCGCCACCTTCCGACGCCCAGGTTTGCCAAAGGATTTCGTCTTTCGAAAAAAAACCGGCAAACGGCGGGATCCCCGCGATGGCGAAAGTCGCCATGAACATGGTCCAGTGGGTTATCGGGATGCGCTTGTGCAGGTCGCCCATGTTGCGCATGTCCTGCTCTCCGCTCATGGCGTGGATCACCGATCCCGAGCCAAGGAACAGCAGAGCTTTAAAGAAGGCGTGGGTGAATACGTGAAACACCCCGGCGGCAAACGCGCCGACACCCAACGCCAGAAACATATACCCAAGTTGGGAAACCGTCGAATACGCCAGCACGCGCTTGATATCGTTCTGCACCAGTCCGATGGAAGCAGCGAAAATCGCCGTTAGTGCGCCGACAATCGCCACCGTCTTCATCGAAGTGGGCGCTAGCACAAACAACGCATTCGACCGCGCCACCATATACACGCCTGCGGTGACCATAGTTGCGGCGTGGATCAGGGCGGAAACGGGCGTCGGTCCTTCCATGGCGTCCGGGAGCCATACGTAGAGTGGAAGCTGCGCAGATTTCCCGCACGCGCCGACGAATAAGAGCAGAGTGGCTGCCGTGATCACCGGATCGCCAATCGCGAAATGCCCGCTGCGCGCCAGATGCGTGACCTCGGTGAAACGCACCGAGCCAAAGTACCAGGCGATGGTGAACATCCCGAGCAGGAAGCCGGCATCGCCGATGCGGTTCACGATAAATGCCTTATTGGCGGCCGTGCTCGCCGACTCGCGGTGGAAATAGAATCCGATCAACAGATACGAACACAACCCCACGCCCTCCCATCCCACGAACATCAATGCATAGTTATTCCCCAAGATTAGCGTCAGCATGGAGAACATGAACAGATTCAGGTATCCGAAGAAGCGGTAATACCCGCCTTCGTGCGCCATGTAGCCGGTGGAATAGATATGGATCAGCATGCCGACGCCGGTCACAAACAGCAGCCAGATGCTGGAGAGGGGGTCAAGCAGGAAGCCAGTATCGGCCTGAAACGGGGCTGGAGTGCCGTCGCGCTTGACGTAGTTCATGTGCCCGGTATCAGTACCCAGCCAAGTGTAAACAATTTTCTCGTAGGGCTTGCCGGGATTATCGTGGGCGTATTCGGTGTATTGCCAAACCGCGATGCAGGAAAATAGAAATGCCACAACCACCGCGCCCACGCAGACCGCGTTGACCGTCGCCTTTTGCAGCTTGCGGCCGAAAAAGAACATGATGGCCGCGCCGAAGGCGGGAAATAGCGGGACCAGCCAGATGTGGTTGAGGAACATTTTAGTCGTCGGGTGTCAGTCTTCAGTTGTCAGCTTTTAGCACTCAGCACTCAGCCAGCCAATGTTGCTTTCACGCCCTGTAGAGCTCCCTAAGGGCTGAGTGCTGCGTGCTGCTTTCCTACCATTTCAATAAATCTATTTCGTCTACGTTCACAGTTTCTTTATTGCGGAAAAAGGCGATCAGGATCCCGAGCCCGACTGCCGCTTCTGCCGCTGCATCGGTGATTACAAAGATCGCGAAGACTTGTCCGTGCAGGCCCCATATCCGCGAAAACGCCACTAGGTTGAGGTTCACCGCATTCAGGATCAGCTCGATGGACATGAGCACGATGACCACATTGCGGCGAGTCAATACGCCGACCACGCCCAAAACAAAAAGAGCGGAAGCGACCACGAGATAGTGCAGCGTAGTGATTGGAGCCATTTTTTGAAGCGTCTAGCCTCTAGCTTCTCGCTGGCTAGCAGCCAGGAGCCAGAAGCTGCGTTTAAATCCTCTTCTTTGCCATTACCACCGCCCCAATAACCGCCACCAGCAACAATAATGAGGCGATCTCAAAGGCCAGCATGTAATTGCCATACAGCAGGACGGCGACCTGCTGCGTATTGGACTGCTCGGGCATCTGAATTGCCCGATCCGGAAACAGGCCCCTGCCCTTGATGTAGACGAATACGAACAGCGCGCCGAGAGCGACCGCTGCTGCCAGCCCAACCAGCCATTGCTGGTTAAACTGCTCTTCCTTCTGCGCTCTTTCGATATTCACCAGCATGATTACGAACAGAAACAGCACCATGATGCCGCCCGCGTAGAGAATTATCTGCACGCCGGCGACAAATGGCGCGTACAGCATCAGATAAAGCGCCGCCTGCCCGAGCAAAGACACGATCAATGCCAGAGCCGAATGCACCGGATTCTTGCGCATGATTACCAGCACGCCGCTGAGCACGGTCAGCGCCGACAGGAAATAGAAGAAAAATGTTGTGGCTACTGGAGCCATGTCAGAACAACACCCCCGCAATCGCCGTCAGGATGAGCACGCCAATCCCCAGCGGCAGCAGCACCTTCCATCCCACTTTCATTAACTGATCGAATCGGTAGCGCGGGAAGGTGCCGCGATACCAGATGTACATATACATCGAAACTGCCACCTTTGCATTGAACCAGAAAATGTCCTGCACACGCGCGCGCACCGGAGGGATAAACAAGACCACTCCAATCAGGGCCAGCACCGCGCCGAATCCGCCTAGCCCGATGGTTTGCAGCTTGAAGTACGGATGTTTGGGCATGCGTGCCGTGCTGTAAAAAGTGATGGCAGCGAGAAACAGAAAGGTCAGCCCGGGAATGAGCGAGAACAACAGGTCCCAGGTTTCTCCGCTTAGCGCGTTAGGAAACGGCCGCATCCATCCGCCCAGCCACAAGGTGACCGCGATCGACGAAACCGCAATCATTGCGGAGTATTCCGCGAGGAAGAACAGCGACCAGCGAAAGCCGCTGTACTCAGTGTGAAAACCGGCGGTCAACTCGGATTCAGCTTCCGGCAAATCAAAGGGAGCGCGATTGGTCTCCGCCACCATCGCCACTGCGAAGATAAAGAATGCGATCAATCCCAGCGGGAAGAACTTGAATGCAAACCAGACATGCTGCGCCTGCTGGGCCTGCACGATTCCGATCATGCTCAGGGTGCCGGTGCCTTCCGCATTAAGGCTGGTCATCAGGACCGCCGAAACCACGGCCAGGCCCATGGCAATCTCGTAGGAAACCATTTGTGCGCTGGAGCGAAGAGCTCCCATCAGCGGGTAATGTGAGTTTGACGCCCAACCCGCCATGACCACGCCGAGAACACTTAAGGACGAGACACCCAACATGAATAGCACTCCGATATTCATGTCGGTGACGGCATGGGTCGGCCCGAACGGAACAACAATAAAGACGGTAAAGGCCGTGATCACGACGATGAGCGGCGCCACCCAGAAAACGAACGGGTCGGCCTCGGCCGGCATGATGTCCTCCTTGATCAGAAGCTTGAGGGCATCGGCGATGGGCTGCAGCAGGCCATGGGGACCGACTCTCATGGGGCCAAGGCGAACCTGCATGTGGGCCAGAATCTTGCGTTCCAACCAGTTCATGGCGATCACGGCGACGGAAAGGCCCAAAAAGATCAGGACGATATAAACAAATGCCCAGAACAAATTACCGGCTGAACCCGGCGTCGTGTCGCTCTTGAGATACGAGGTGATGTAGTCGAGCATTAACGATCCACCTCGCCCAGCACGATGTCCAAGGTTCCAATGACCGCAATCACATCAGCCACCAGGGCCCCCCGGACCATCATGTCCAGCGCCTGCAGGTTTACGAACGACGGTGGCCGCACACGCACCCGGTAGGGCTGGGTGGAGCCGTCGCTCACGATGAAATATCCCAGCTCGCCTTTGGGCGCCTCGATCGAGTGGTAGATTTCACCCACGGGAGGCTTCATGACTTTCGCGACTTTGGCCATGATGGGGCCATCGGGAATCTTGCCGATCGCCTGCTCGATAATTCGCAGCGATTGCCGCATCTCCTGCATGCGCACCATATACCGGTCGTAGGTGTCGCCGTTCTCTCCCACGGGAATATCGAAATCGAAGTCGGCGTAGGCCGCGTACGGCTGAGCTTTGCGCAGATCCCATTTCACACCGCTCGCTCGCAACACCGGCCCGGTCACACCCAGTGCGATGCACTCCCTGGCGGAAATCTTGCCCACATCTTTGGTACGCTCGACCCAGATCCGGTTGGTGGTGAGGAGTTCTTCGTACTCGCCAAGCTTGGGAGCGACGAAATCGAGGAACTTCTTTACCTCGCGCTCAAAGCCCTCGTAGGTTTCATACACGCAGCCGCCGATGCGGAACGCATGGGTGGTCAGGCGAGCCCCGCAGTATTTCTCGAAAATCTTTAGAATTTCTTCCCGGTCGCGAAAGGTGTAGAACAGCGGCGTGATGGCTCCGATATCGAGCGCGTGGGTGCCCAGCCAAAGCATGTGACTGGCCAACCGGTTCAGTTCGGTGAGGATTACTCGAATGTATCGGGCACGGGGCGGAGCTTCCACGTTGAGAAGTTTTTCCACCGCTTCGCAGTAACCCAACCCGTTCGACACCGCCGCCACATAGTCCATGCGATCCACGTAGGGATTGAACATGGTGTAAGTGCGGTGCTCGGCAATCTTCTCCACTCCGCGATGGAGGTAACCGATCACGCACTCGGTGCCCAAAACTTTTTCGCCGTCGAGCTTGAGAATCACGCGCAGTACGCCGTGGGTGGCCGGGTGCTGCGGGCCCATGTTGATGATCAGCTCATTGGAATCAAGAAAAGGTCTCTCGTGCTGCTCCAGTTCCAGGTGGGAAGTCCGGTCGATCATTGCCCACTCTCGATCCCCAGGTTGATCTGCACCCACTCCTGATCTTGCTGAATGATGCCGTAATCTTTACGCAGCGGGTGACCCTTCCAACCGTCCGGCAGCAGAATGCGCTTCAGATCGGGATGTCCCTCAAAGCGGATTCCGAACATGTCGTAGACTTCCCGCTCCAGCCAGTTGGCGGCCGGCCAGATGGGGACGGCGCTCGGCACCGTTTGCCCGTCGGCATAGGCGGCTTTGACGCGAATGCGTTCGTTATGTGAGAACGAATAGAGAATCCAGACCACTTCAAACTGCTTCTCGCGATCTGGGTAATGTACGGCCGTGATATCCACGCAATAGTCGAATTGCTCCTGATCGCGGAGAACTTGCAGCACCTCGGGAACGAGCGAGGAATCCGCGACGATATATTTCTGGCCGAGATAGGTAACGGTCTCACGAAGACCCGAGCCGTGCTGGGCCCTGAGCCTGGAAATCATGGGCGAATCCCAAGGCATGGGCGTAGGACCCGTCGGCTTGGGGGCCGCAGCGTGTTCGGTGGCTTTTGGAGGCGCGGGAGAAGCGGCAGGTTTGTTCGGGGTCGACTGCACGCTACCGGGAATGGGTTCTCCTGCCGAGGGCATCGGCTCACCAGTCGGCGGCGGTGTAGGGGATTTAGTGTCCTCGGGCATAGCTACGGAAGGTACAAACCTCCGGCGCCGTGGGCGTTTAGAAGAACGTTAACTTTTAACAGCTTGCAAACTAAGTGTCAATCGGGGAGGTGAGAGGCGCCGCGTCACTTTCTTTGCTCGGCCTGATAGCTTTCGATCAACTCGCGAATGCGCAGCGCGTCTGCCTTGCGGTGGCCATGGCTGGTGATCGGGGCGGTGCCACCCGAGGAATCGATACGAATCTCGGACCAGATCACTCCCGTCGAAATCTGTACCGAGGCGACCTTCCCGAGGGCGATGCTCTCCTCGCTGCTGCCGAACAGGCGGGACTTGGCCCGGCTCACGTGCTGCGGTGTGACAATGAGGCGCACCGGAAAAAACAGATTGCCTTTAGTCCAGCGGCTGGCGATAAAAGTCTCAGAGTTCCGTAGATTCGTCATTCCGGAATCGCCTAGACAACGCACGTGCACGGACAAATACAGTGGAACGGCGCTCCGCTGGGCAGATGAGAAACATCCGCCCCTAGGTTGTCATATCCATTCCAGCGCGCCTTTTCCCCAGATCCATATGAAGCCCACGATCAGGATGAGCAGGAAAATCAGCATCTCGATCAGTCCGAACCAGCCCAGTGCCTTGAATTGAACCGCCCAAGGAAACAGGAAGATGGTCTCCACGTCGAAGACCACGAACAGGATGGCGACAATGTAATAGCGAACCGTGTAGCGTCCCCTGGAGCTGTCTATTGGATCGATGCCGCACTCGTAGGGCATCAATTTGGTCTTGCTGGGATTGTCGGGCCGCACCAGCTTGGCCGCCAACAGCGTCACCGGGATCAGGACGCCGACGAACGCGATAAAGATAAATATGGGAACGTAATTTTGCGGCATCGAACCCCCATGGCGTGTCCGCGGAAAGCTCCGAACCAGTCATAGTAACGCCGGGTGGGGCTGGCTTCAAGGATTGTTGACAGGTTTGTTGGAGGGTGGCGGTCGGTCAATTTCGTATCCGGCTACCTGAGGTCAAACGCAGTCGGATGCGTCGGCTGGTAGAGACCGATCTCCCCCCGCTGGGCAACTGAATGGTTGTCTTGATTCCCCAGTCTTCCTGTTCCACGGGCGAGCAGCTCACCCCCTTGGCCTGCAGAGATTTCATAAGCGCCGGCAGGGCGTCGCACATAAGGTATAGGACCGAGCCCAGAAGCTGGCGCCCGCCGTGGAGCTGTCGTCTCGCGCCATCGGAGGGGTGAATCCCAACTTCAGCGGGAGGTAAGGCGAATATCAGCCAGCCTCCGCCCGCGTCTACGGCGCGAAAATCGAGAATATCGCGGAAGAAGGCTCGATCCGCCTCGGGGTTGTCGCTATACAGGAGGACGTGCGCTCCGTTAATTCCGGAAATCATGGTGGAAGTCTAGCAAGTGGCATGATTCCCGGTAAAGAATGTTTTTGACAGGGCCCGGCAGCATCAGCTATCTTCTTAGCGATGAGTTTCTTAGCCCATCTCCACCATCACCATCATGTGCACAACGTGTTGGCGGGGTGTCCTGAGATAAGTTAGAGCTCACGCACAGAGATTCGGCCCGCTGACGCGATTCGCGACAGCGGGCTTTTTGTTTCTGGCCACAAATTTGGAGAGCACATGAGCGAAGAGATTGAGTTCGATAAGATGCAGGGACTGCTGCCCGCCATCGTCCAGGATGCGGCCAGCGGCGAGGTGCTGATGCTGGGCTTTATGAATCGGGAAGCGTTGGAGCGGACACTACGGGCCGGGTGCGTGACCTTTTTCAGCCGCACCCGCAACCAGCTTTGGACCAAGGGCGAAACTTCGGGCAACCGGCTTGAGGTGGTCTCCGCTGCAACCGATTGCGATCGCGACACCGTGCTGCTGCAAGTGCGGGTACTGGGCGAAGGCATGGTCTGCCATCGAGGGACACGCTCCTGCTTCACCCAAAATTTGGCCCTCCGTACGGAGGCAGCTCGGGCAGAGAGGCCGAAGCCATGAAGCTGCGTATCGGTATCCCGAAAGGCAGCTTGCAGGAGGCCACCCTGCAATTGTTCGCGCGCGCCGGGCTCACCGTATATATGAACGGCCGCTCGTACTCCGCGAGCACGGCGGACCCCGACGTCGAGTGCATGTTGATTCGCGCACAGGAGATGGCGCGGTACGTCGAACACGGCGTTCTGGATGCCGGTCTGACTGGTCTGGACTGGGTCATGGAAAGTGGGCTGGAGGTCGTGACGGTGGCTGATCTCATTTACGCCAAGCAGAGCCGTGGCAAGGTGCGCTGGGTTCTGGCTGTGCCCGAAGCATCGGGTTACCAGTGCGCGGAAGACCTCGCGGACTGCATAGTGGCCACCGAACTTGTGAATGTGACGCGGAATTATTTCGCCGAGAAGGGCGTGACGGTCCGGGTGGAATTCTCCTGGGGAGCGACCGAGGTGAAACCTCCGACGCTGGCGGACGCGATCGTCGAAGTCACCGAAACCGGCAGTTCCCTGCGAGCCAACCATCTCCGCATCATCGATACGCTGCTCGAATCGAATACTCAGATCATCGCCAACCCCGCGGCCTGGAGGGAAAACGACAAGCGCCGCAAGATTGAAAACCTGGCCGTGATGCTGCGGGGCGCGATGGAGGCCCAGGGCCGGGTCGGATTGATGCTGAACGTGCGCAAGCAGGACTTGGTCAAAGTGCTCGGGGTGCTACCGGCCTTGCAGAAGCCCACCATTGCCACGCTGAGCGACGAGGCTTGGGTGGCGGTGAACACAATCATCGAAGAGTCGGCGGCCTGGGAAATTATTCCCCGCCTGAAGGCTGCGAATGCCGAGGGCATTGTTGAGTATCCCCTGAACAAGGTGGTGATCTGATGCGGATTCTCGAAGGCCCCGCCGCCGCGCGGTACGTGCGGAAACTCGAGCAGCGCGGTCAAAAGCTGGACGCGCTCGAGCCGCGAGTGCGCCGCATTGTTCAAGATGTGAAGCGAAACGGTGATCGCGCTTTGCGCCGGTACGCCGAGCGCTGGGACGGTTTAAATTCCACAGATTCTTTGCGCGTTTCGGAACGCGAGACGCAATCCGCGCTGGAGGCATCCCCGCGCGAACTACGCGCCGCGCTGGAAGAAGCGGCGGCCAGGATTCGCAGCTTCTGCCAGTGGCAAAGACCCACCGAATGGGAACATGCCAAGCAGGGCCGGACGCTCGGTCAGTTGGTGCGCCCGCTCGGTTCGGCGGGATGCTACGTTCCTGGCGGCCGCTACCCCCTGCCATCAACCCTGCTGATGACGGTGATTCCAGCGCAAGTCGCCGGCGTGAAGGACGTCCGCGTGGTGTCTCCGCGTCCAGCGTCAGCGACACTGGCCGCTGCAGCGCTCCTGGGCGTGCGCGAGTTTTATCGCGTCGGCGGTGCCCAGGCGATCGCGGCCTTGGCCTACGGTACGAGAACGATTGGTCGGGTGGACAAGATCGTTGGGCCTGGAAATCTCTACGTAACCACCGCCAAGAAACTTGTCGCTTTAGACTGCGCCATCGACTTCCTGGCGGGGCCCACCGAGGGACTGATTCTTTGCGATGACGGCCGGCCATCTTTCCTCGCGTCCGATCTGGTTGCACAAGCCGAGCACGACCCCGACGCGCTGGTTTTGCTGATCACGCAATCGCGAAAATTGGCGCGTGCGGTTTCACACTCGGCGACTTCCCTGGCTAGTGGAAACTCAATCGCACAGCAGTCATTGCGAAAGCACGGAGCCGTGTTGCTGGCCGGTTCGGGCGAACAGGCGATTGATTGGACCAACCGGATCGCGCCCGAACACTTGACCACCAACCGCAAGAATCTGCCCAACATTGTCAGTGCAGGTTCCATTTTCCTCGGTGACTACTCCGCGCAGGCGGCCGGGGACTACGGTTCCGGACCCAATCATGTGCTTCCGACGGCCGGCGCTGCCCGCTTCCGGGGCGGGCTCAGCGTCGCTGATTTCCTCAAGGTCATTACGGTGCAGGAACTCTCGCGCGCAGGTCTGCGCAAGATTGCACCGTCTATTGTCGCCTTGGCCGGGGCTGAAGGTCTTCGGGCACATGCTCAGTCCATACAGACGAGGTGCGGCCATGCTTGAGGCTCGGCAGGCGGTACTCAAGTTGAAGCAGTACCAGCCTCCGCTGGGGGGTCGCGCCGGACTGCGCCTGGATTTCAACGAGAACACCGGTGGGTGTTCGCCCCGAGTAATGGAGTGTTTACGGCAACTACAGCCAGAGCAGCTTGCTTGCTATCCGGAGCGCGCGCATGTCGAGCGGGAAGTCGCGTCGGTTCTCGGACTGCAGCCGGATCAGGTCTTGTTGACCAACGGTGTGGACGAAGCCATCCATTTGGTTTGCGAGGCCTACTTGGAACCGGAAGATGAAGCTGTCATCGTAGTTCCCACATTCGCGATGTACGAAATTTGTGCGGCCGCGACCGGAGCACAGGTCATTTCGATTCCCGCGGACGAAGATTTTCGTTTTCCGACAACCAAACTGATGGCTCATACGACCAACCCAAAGACTCGGCTCATTGCCATCGCGAACCCGAATAATCCCACCGGTGCGGCAGCGTCAGCGGACGACCTGCTGCTGATCGCTCGCAGCGCGCCCCAGGCTGCCGTTCTGGTGGATGAGGCCTACTTCGAATTTCATGGCGAGTCGCTTCTAGAAAACGCAGGCCAAGTGCCAAACCTGTTTATCGCTCGAACGTTCTCCAAAGCATACGGAATGGCCGGCTTCAGGGTAGGAATGCTGGCGGGCGCAGTCAGGCAGGTGCAAAACCTTCGCCGTGCCTGTTCCCCGTATAACGTGAACGGAGTGGCGCTGGCATGCCTGCCCGCGGCACTCGCCGACCAGCAATATGTCCGGCAATACGTGGCCGAAGTACAGTCGAGTCGCAAGCGCCTGCAGGAAGAATTCAGCGCGCTTGAAATTCCCTTCTGGCCGAGCCAGGCAAATTTTGTGCTGGCGCGCATCGGACCTCTACATGCCGATTTTGTTCGGAACATGAAAGCGCGCGGCATCCTGGTTCGCGATCGATCCGCGGATTGGGGTTGTGAGGGGTGCGTTCGCATTACCGCGGGCTGGCAGGAGCATACCGACCGCCTTCTGGCCGCACTACACGAAACTCTAAAAGAGATTGGCTGGACAGAGAGAAAGAGGACGCCGGCATGAGACGAGCCCGCATCGAGCGAAAGACGAAAGAGACTACGATCCGAGCTCTCCTATACATCGACGGACGAGGCAGGTACAAAGTGTCCACCGGGATCCGCTTCTTTGACCACATGCTGGAGTTATTCGCGCGACACGGCGGCTTCGACCTCGAATTGCGCGCCCAGGGCGATCTTGATGTAGACCAGCACCACACCGTGGAAGATGTAGGCATCGTTCTGGGTGAGGCTTTCCACAAAGCGCTGGGATCGAAGCGGGGGATTTTACGAGCAGGCTATTTCGTCATGCCCATGGACGAAACGCTGGGACTGGCCGCGGTGGACTTTGGCGGTCGCGCGGCAGCCGTGGTAGACACCAGGGTCCGGCAGCGTCTGGTTGGCGATTTGCAGGCCGAACTCGTTCATGACTTCTTCGACGGCTTTGCCCGCGGCGCGCACGCCAATGTTCACGCGCGCGTGCTCTATGGCCGCTCCAACCATCACAAGATTGAGGCTTTGTTCAAAGCATTCTCGCGGGCGCTGCGCGCCGCCTGCTGGCGCGACCGACGCATGGCTCGGTTGCTGCCTAGCACAAAGGGACTTCTATGATTGCCATCGTGGACTATCAGGCCGGAAATCTCGCTTCGGTACGAAAAGCATTTGACCATCTGGGGTATGAGTCGGCGATTACGGCCGATCCTGAAGCCATCGCTCGAGCCGACAAGATTGTCTTGCCGGGTGTGGGGAATTTCCAAGCCACAACCGCGCTGGCCGGGCCTTTGCAGAAAGCCGTCACGAAAGCGATTTCCCGGGAAGTTCCTGTTCTCGGCATCTGCCTGGGAATGCAGTGGATGTTTGAGTCGAGCCAGGAAGCTCCACAGCTTCGCGGGCTGGGCCTGTTCGCGGGCCAGTGTGCGAAGTTTCCAGCGGAAGTGAAGTCTCCTCATGTGGGATGGAACCAGTTGCAACTTCGTGGCGCCTCGCGTCTATTGCACGGACTTCCAGAGAATTCCTTCGTGTATTTCACTCACTCCTACCGGGCACCGTTGGTCGAATCCACGGTTGCGGGCTGCGCGTACGGGGGTACATTTTCCGCGGCCGTCGAGCGCGGACAGCTTTTCGGTGTGCAGTTTCACCCCGAAAAATCAGGGACAGCGGGACTGCGGCTTCTAGGCAATTTTTGTCAACTTTGAGATCTGGACTGGAAGTGTCGACCTTTTGCAAGGCTGAACAAGTAAATGTTAACCAAGCGCATCATCGCCTGCCTGGACGTGGACGCCGGACGAGTAGTGAAAGGTGTGCAATTTTCCAGCCTTCGTGATGCCGGCGATCCCGCAGAACTGGCTCTCCGACACAGCTTGGCCGGAGCCGACGAAGTGGTACTGCTGGATATTTCCGCGACGTATGAGCATCGTTCTACGCTGCTCGATGTGGTCCGCCGAACAGCTTGTCAGTTGTTCATTCCGTTCACCGTGGGCGGCGGTATCCGGTCTTTGGACGATGCCGCCGCGGTGTTCGACGCTGGAGCGGACAAAGTCACGGTCAATTCCGCGGCGCTCGCGGATCCAGCCCTGATTCCCCGGATTGCACATCGCTACGGCTCCCAGGCGGTCGTGGTCGCTATTGACGCCCTCCGCATCAGCAAGGGCAAAACCAGTCCGTTCGGGGTAAAGGCTACGGGGGGCCGGCACTCCACCGGACGCGATGCCGTGGAATGGGCCACCGAGGTCGAAAAGCACGGAGCCGGTGAAATAATGCTCACCTCGATTGACCGGGACGGAACGCGCGGCGGCTTCGATTGCGAACTGACCCTGGCGATCGTCAATGCGGTTAGTATTCCCGTGATTGCGTCCGGAGGAGCTGGAGCGGCGGAACACTTCGTTGAAGTATTTCGCGATGGGCGTGCCGATGCCGCCCTGGCCGCGTCCATTTTCCATCTTGGTGTGACGCCCATCGGCGCGCTAAAGCGCGAGTTGCAGGCCGCCGGCATTCCCATGCGGTGGCCATGCTGATTCCTTCCATCGATCTCATGGGCGGCAAGATCGTCCAGCTGGTGCAAGGCGAAAAGAAAGCCCTGGAGTTCGACGATTTCGAGCCTTGGGTGGAACGCTTTTCCAAGTATCCGCTGGTTCAACTTGTTGATCTGGACGCCGCCATCGGCCCAGGAAACAATCGCGATCTGGTGCGGTCTCTGGTGCAGCGGCTCCCTTGCCAGGTCGGTGGCGGAATTCGCACCTTGGAAGTAGCGCAGGAGATTTTGGCAGACGGGGCTCAGCGTGTTGTTATCGGGTCGTCGCTGATAAGAGAGGGGAGCATCAATACTTCATTCGCGGAGGATCTGGCGCGTCAGGTAGGCGAGGAAAAACTGGTCTTCGCCTTGGATTCGAAGGGCGGGAAAGTCGCGATCCGGGGCTGGCGGCAGCTTACCGGGCTTTCTGCTTTACAAATGATCCGTGCTCTCGAGCCCTGGTGCAGCGCCTTTCTGTACACCAATATCGATACCGAGGGATTGCTGCTGGGCATGCCTCTCGATGTGGTTTCTCAACTGCGCAGTGCCACGAATAAGCAGCTGATTGTGGCCGGTGGCATCAGGACGGAAGACGAAGTCGAACAGTTTCATACCATGGGCGTGGACGCGGTGGTAGGAATGGCCATCTATCTTGAACTACTGAAAATCTGACGCTGCGCGACTAGCCGCCTCTCTAGCTTGTTTATAATCGCTTTTCACCTTAGCGGCCTGGTGCGTTCATCCGTTAGCGACTAATACATAAGGAATCCTTTGGCACTCGACGATAAAATCTACAAACTGCGGCGGGAAAAGCTGCACCAGATCGAGGCTCTCGGTCAGCAGGCCTATCCGCGCACATACGCCTTTACTCATACAATCTCCCAAATTCTTGCAGAGTGCTCGGACAAAACTGCCGAGCAACTGGAGAATCCGCGAATTAATGTACGCATGGCCGGACGCATCATGGCCATCCGGCTCATGGGCAAGGCTGGATTTGCACACGTGCAACAAGGCGGGCAGCGGCTGCAGATTTATGTCAAGAAAGACGCGGTAGGAGAAAAGGGTTTCGAACTCTACAAACTGCTCGACCTGGGCGATCACATCGGGGTAAGCGGTTATTTATTTCGCACTCGCACCGGAGAACTCTCAATCCACGTTGAAGAGATTACTTTCCTCTCCAAAGACCTGCTGCCCCTGCCCGAAAAATGGCATGGGCTCACGGACGTCGAACTGCGTTACCGCCAGCGTTACGTCGATCTGGTTATGAATCCGGAAGTTCGTGAGGTTTTTCTCAAGCGTAGCAAACTGGTGCAGTCGTTGCGGCGCTTCATGGACGCGCAGGGCTTCGTCGAAGTTGAAACGCCCATGATGCAGCCTATCGCAGGCGGAGCCGTGGCGCGCCCGTTTGTGACCCATCACAATACGCTTGACATGGATCTGTTTCTGCGCATCGCGCCCGAGCTGTACCTGAAGCGGCTGACGGTGGGCGGGTTCGACCGCGTCTACGAGTTGAACCGCAATTTTCGCAACGAGGGGCTGGGCTGGCGCTGGAATCCCGAGTTCACCATGCTTGAGTTTTACCAGGCGTATACCGATTATCGCGGCGTGATGGATCTGACCCAGCAACTTATCGAGCAGGCTGCGAAAGATGTAACCGGTGGGACCAAAACCAAGTGGGGCGAGGACGAGATCGATTGGGCGGGTGCAAACTGGCGACGCCTGACCATGCGCGAAGCCATCATCCAATACTGGCCGGAGGCAGCGGGCGCGAAACCGCAAATGTCGGACTTTGGATCGGCCGAGGGTGTCGAAAGTCTGGTGCGGCGGTTCAACTCTGCGCACGCTCACGTCGCCTACGACCCCAAGGAGCCAGCGGGGAAAACCATCGCCGCGCTGTTCGAGGCTACGGCGCAGGAGCATTTAGCTCAGCCGACGATCATCTATGAATTCCCCACCGCAGTCTCTCCACTGTCCAAGCAAAAACCTGACGAGGCGGAGTGGACCGAGCGCTGGGAGATCTTCGCCGGAAAGATGGAAATTGCCAACGGCTTCAGCGAACTGAACGATCCCGAAGACCAGCGCCGCCGGTTCGAAGGGCAATTGAAAGAACGTGAGCGAGGCGATGAAGAAGCTCATCAGATGGATGAGGACTACATTCGCGCCCTTGCCTACGGGATGCCTCCGGCCGGAGGCGTTGGAGTGGGAGTAGACCGGCTGGCCATGCTGCTGACCGATTCGCACACCATCCGTGACGTGATTCTGTTTCCGCTACTCAGGCCGGAAAAAGCTTTAACCACGGAGGACACGGAGAAGACGGAGGAGAACAATTAGCTTCATGCGATATCCGAAGCACCGCGTCTGAGACAACACTTGTCTCCTCCTGTGCCTTCTGGAGTCAAATTCCTCCGTCCCTCGCGGTCAATCTAAAATCGAATACTTATGCGCTTCGACTTCGATTCCGAAACTCGCCGGCGCCTCGGCCATCGTCTGATTGACCAAATCGACGCCTTCTTCTCGTCCCTGCCGGATCGCGCGGTGCAGCTTCCGCTCGAGCAACGAAGCTACGGACCGACCCACCATCCGCTTCCCGAATTCGGCGAAGATGCCACTAAGGTATTGGACGAAATCTGCCGCGAGATGGTGGACCAGGGCTTCCACGTCCCCAGCGCGAATTATTTCGGCCTGATGAACCCCACGCCCACTTACATCGGAGTGCTGGCGGAAGGCCTGGTGGCGGGGCTCAATCCACAGCTCGCCACTTTGGCCCGTTCACAACTGGCGTCGAAAATTGAACTGGAAACCGTCCGCTGGATTGGCGAGCGCGTGGGCTGGCCCGGCGAATTCAACGGAACATTTACCAGTGGCGGCAACGAAGCCAATTTCAGCGGCCTCGCTTTGGCGCTGGCGTCCAGCTTTCCTAACTCGGTAGAAGAAGGAGTGGCTTCGATCGGCGCGCCGGTGGTGTTCTATGCCTCCGCCGAGTCCCATCATTCGCTGGACAAGTCGGCCGGGCTGTTGGGAATCGGTCGCAGAGCGTTACGGCGCATCCCGGTGAATGAAACCGCGCAGCTCGATCCGCAGAAGCTGGATCAGGCGATCCAGGAGGATCGGGTGTCCCGCTGCAAGCCGTTCTGCGTCGTAGCTACCGCCGGGACCACGAACTCCGGCACTGTGGATGATCTGACGGCGATATCAGAGATTTGCAAGCGCCATCGTCTCTGGCTGCATGTGGACGGCGCTTACGGCGCAGCGGCGATCTTCTCCGACCAGCATCGCGGTCTGGTCCAGGGCATCGAGCTGGCCGATTCACTGACCATCGATCCGCATAAGTGGCTGGCGATGCCGTTTGCCGCGGGCCTCATTCTCACCAGCCATCCCGAGATTCTGGAGCGGGCGTTCTCGGTCGCTGCGCCGTACATGCCGAAGGCCGCGGGTGCTCACATACTGGACAATTCCCGCATCAGCACGCAATGGACGCGGCGCATGAACTCACTCAAACTCTGGTTGACGCTTCGCGTGCACGGCCGCAAAGGGTACGAAGAACTGATCGATCACCAGCTTGGGCTGGCCAAAAGCTTCGTTAGCTGGGTAGAAACCTCGAACGATTTCGAGCTGGCGGTGCCGCAGACTCTTCCCATCGTGACTTTCCGACTCAAGTCAGCCGGACTCAGTCCCCAGCTGCTAGCCGCCGCTCACGGCAACATCGTGGACGAAGTCACACACGACGGCCGGCGCTGGATTTCGGAAACTGTCGTCAAAGGCCAGAGCGTGCTGCGCATGATGGTGATCAGCTATTTGACTGAGGAACGGCATTTACAAGGCTTGGAAACGGCTTTAAAGGCCGCCAACAAGGTGATTCCGCAGACTCAAACCAAGGCATGAACCACGAAGGATACTAGGGGATCACGAAGGAAACCTCAGACGGCCTCGCCAGTCGCCTAGCTCGAGGTATCAGACAATGCACTAGGAATTAGTGCACGCTCCGGCCTAAGCTCTTGCACAGTTCGGGCCAATCACAGGCAGCGCTATCGTAGCGTCCCCTCTGCCTCCTGGACGCTGGGTCGATAGCGCTTTGCCTTTTGTCATTTCGCGGTCGGCTGCGTACGTTCGGCCCACTTCCACGCGGTCGCCACGATTTCTTCAAGCGAGCGTTTTGCCTTCCAGTTCAGCAGTTTTTCCGCGCGCTCTGGATCGGCCACCAACTGCGGCGGATCTCCCGGCCGAGGCGGGGCCATGCGACTGGGCACCTCGTGGCCCGTGACTGACTTGATGGCTGAGAGAACTTCATGGACGGAATGGCCGGAGCCCGTCCCCAGATTGAGAGCCATTGAACCGCCGCCGCCTTTGAGATACTCCAATCCCTGCACGTGAGCCTCGGCCAGATCGTTCACGTGGATGTAATCGCGCACACAGGTACCGTCCGGCGTAGGGTACTGGTCTCCGAAGATCTCGAGTGCCGCACGCTCACCGCGGATGGCTTCGAAAGCAGAAGGGATGAGGTGGGTCTCAGGCTTGTGAATCTCGCCAATTCTACCTTCTTCGTCCGCTCCGGCGGCGTTGAAATAGCGAAGACTTACATAGCCCAAACCGTACGCTGGTCCATAGGACTCCAGCGCCTGTTCGAAAATCAATTTGGTAACGCCGTAGGGATTCACCGGGAAACGCGGCAGATCCTCCGTGATCGGCACCTTCGCCGGCACTCCGTAAACGGCGCAACTGGAGGAAAAGACAAACCTGCGCACGTTGGCGTCGAGCACCGCGTGCAACAAGGTAAGCCCGTCCAGCACATTGTTCTGGAAATATTTTCTGGGATTCACTACCGATTCGCCTACATAGGCGTGGGCGGCGAAGTGCATCACGGCATCAACGCGGCGCAGAACCTGGCTTAGTTTCGTTCCGTCCGACATGTCTCCGACGATTAGTTCGAAGCCCTGGGCGAGTTCTGCGTGACCGGCCACTAGGTTGTCGTAAATGATGACTTCGTAGCCGCGATGCTTCAGCGCATGCGCGGCATGGCTGCCAATATAGCCTGCTCCTCCTACCACGAGAACGGTCAATTACGCACTCCTTTGCTTAGGTTTTCCAAGCTATGCCGTTGGATTCTAGCAGAGACGGCATTCGATCCGAGGCTGGGCCGTGGCAGGCGTGGCAGAAGCGGGTTGGGTAACAAAGGGCGCCGACTCTGGTCGGCGCCCGACTTTATTCAGAAGGAATAGATCAGATCGAACTGGTGACGCACGAGAAACGGCTCTGTCTTCCCGACAGTTACTCCGGGTGCCAATACGGCGTGCTGCAGGTTAGTGTTTAGCGTGCGCCCTAGCCATGCGTTGTATTGGGCCACAACATTCGATCGAAGCCGCCAGTAAGCGTAAATGCGGTGCTCGATGATGTTGGTAGCCGCGCGCTGTTCGCTTTCGGAAAACGTGGCCAGAATGGAGTCCTGCCCTGAACGCCAGAATCCGTAACCGAATTGCAGATCATTTTTGTTCTTGATCTGCCCGATGCTGATTTCTCCGAAGTATGACCGGCCTTGCGAACCAATGCTCGTAATGACATTCCCTTTAGAGTCCAGCGGGTGATCAGCCGCCTTGAGGTTGGTTTCATATTCCAGCATCAGGTTCAGTGGGAAGCGGGACAGTCCCGTCTTTAGTTGGCTGTTCAGGATCACGTCGGCGTATTCAAATCCGGAAAGGAAATGCCGTTGTCCTTTCGCGTCTACGAAGGTCGCGTTGGTCATGCCGTTGGAAGCGATGGCGCAAGGCGGAACGCTGGGCAAACCGGAACCCGTGGCGCAACCCGGACCCTCGCCGGGGATGGCAATGGGCGGGTTACCGCTGGTGGTGGCCTGAGTGGCGAATGCCGATGCGTTCAAGATGGCGTTCGGGAAGCCCCAGTCAATCAAGGTGAATGACGGGGTTGTAGTCAAGGGACCAAATTTGAATGTGGCTGAAGCGTTGCCGCCGAGGGCGAAGGAATCGTCACCCTTCGCGACTTCGTTGTACAGCAGTTGCATGGCTTGAACCGTAAAGTTCTTCAGAAAGGGCGTGTCCAGGTCCCAGGAGAGCTTCTGGTTGAAGCCTTCGGGGTTGATGTCGGGGTCGAGGGTAAGCGATGTGCGGGCCCAGGTATAGGCAAATTTGCCTCCGGTGATCGAGAGCCACTTGGCGGCGACAGGATTAAAGGTGACATATCCCCGGTCGAGACCAATGGTCTTTCGCTCGAAGAAGTTGGTCAAAGTTTCGTTGGCCGAGGTAGTGTCGCCCAGCGAGCCGGTGGCCAGGGCAAAGCCTCCGACAAAGTTGTCGTTCAGGCGGCCATCGAGACCGAAGCGGACACGAAGGCGGGCGCGATTGCGAGTGACGCAAGTTGGGCAATCCTGAAAAATGTCTTCCCCTCGCACTCGGATATCGCCGTTGAAGCGGAAGCGCCCCAGCACATCTTGCAGGGCGCTGATCCGCTTGTCCTCGTCCTTGGATTTGCTTTCGACAAGCGCCAGTGTCGTTTTCGCTTCTGCGGCGTTGGCGGAGGCCTGGTCTGCCAGACGCTGCGCCTCGGTGGCGGACTGCTGGGCCTGAGTTGCCGTCGTCTGGGCCTGTTCGGCACTGCCCTGCACCTTCCGAGCGGAGGCATTGGCTTGCTGGGTTACATCCAGCAATTGCTGCAACTGGGACTTCAACTGGTCCATCTGCCGGTTTTGCTCCTGCAATTGTTGCTGCTGCGCGGCCAAGGCCTCGCGAAGCTCCTGGACCTCTTTGGCGCTGACCCGCCTCTGATTGGATTTCTTTGAAGCGGCTTTGGGGGTTGCACCCGTTTGCGCCGCGGCTCCGCTAATCACCAGCATGAATAAACTGAACCACAAGAACGGTCTCATTTCTCGTTTTCCTCTTTCTTTGGAGATCCTCATGTATTTCTGGTCACTTACCGCTAGCGTCCCGCTACCGGACCACCCGGAACAAAAAAACCGTAACTTCGCAACAGCTCCTGCACGCCCGGAGCTTTCAGGAAGGTCAAAAACTGGCGGGCGGTCTCCTTGTTTTGGGACGACTTCAGAACTACGGCCGCCTGCTCGATGGCGGGATATTCCTCGACAGGAATTTCCACATACCTCCCCTTCTCCTTCATGGAAGGAGCCAGCGCCAGAGAAAGGGCCACGATGCCCGCATCCGCGCTGCCAGACACAACAAACGAGGCTGTCTGCGAGATGTTCTCTCCCAACACGAATTTCGTGGCAACCTGGTCGTAAATCCTTTCGCGCCGCAGCGCAGCCACGGCCGCCCGTCCATAAGGCGCATGCTCGGGATTGGCAATGGCGATTTTGCGAATACCTGGGTTGAGCAGAACTTGCAAGCCCCGGCTCAGATCGAGTTTCGATTCATTGGGAGCCCAGAGCACGATTTTTCCCGTAGCGTAGGGATAAAGCGTCCCCGGTTCGGCTAGGCCGGCAGCTTCGAGTCGCTTGGGATAGTCGATGTCGGCGGAGAAAAACAGGTCGAATGGCGCCCCGTTTTGTATTTGCGCGAAAAAGTTTCCCGACGATCCGAAAATCAACTTGATGTGACCCCCGGTTTCCTTCTGGAAGCGCGCAGCTATATCCTGAAACGCAAATTGAAGATCCGCCGCAGCCGCCACCGTGATCTCCTGCGCTGGACACAGCCGGGCGAGAAGCAAAAGCACAAAAACAGCCATACCCAAATTTCGAGCTCTCATCTCACACTCCCCCTGTGGACATTTGTTGAGTTGAACCGCGAGCCAGCTAGTTGTGGAACCAACAACAGCCTCGGGAAGGCTCTGGCAGGGTTCGAGACCGGCAGGGGACTGTGTATGAACAGGCCCGCCGTGAGCCCTTATTTACTCTGTTTCGAGGATTCTGGTTTATCGTATCTCGAAAGCTGCTGTCAAGTGTGACGCGGAGAATGGGCAAAGCATTGGACCGCCGATGTTGCAGCCTGGCACGCCGGAACTCGAAATTCAGAAGCAAGTTTAGGTCCGCTCCCCTTGCAGGTTTGTCGCGCTCTCTTTTTTGCAGCCTTCTGAAACTTCAGTGCCAGACATCAAAAACCGGGTCAACTCGGGAGCATTCCCGGCTTGGCTACTAAAACCTATTTATCCTCGCCTTCGCGTACGTTTCCGTGAACCACCATGGGCAAAATGCTGGCACCTTCAGCCTTCTTTTTACCCTTGCGCTTTCCCGCTTTCGCAAAATTCGGCCTGACGATGTCGGCCAATGTAGTGTGCTCCAAGATCTTGGCCGCGGCGTTGCGCACCTCAAGAAATACCTGATATAGGGCACGATGCTCGAGGTCACGATCAATCAGACTGCGTAATTGCTCGGCATCGCCGAAAGGCGCCAGCGGCCCATCAATCAAACGAATGATTTCGCTGAGGTGAATTTCAGAAGGCGCCCGGCGTAGCTGGTATCCGCCTTTGGCGCCTCGCACGCTTTCCACGATGCGGGCGTTCTTCAATTCGAGCAGAATCAGTTCGAGGAATTTTTCGGGTAGAACTTCTTCGTAAGCGATGTCGCGAATGCGAATGGCTCCCTGGTTGTAGTGGCGGGCCAGCATCATCATGGCCTGCAGCGCATACAGCCCTTTCTGGGAGATTTTCATAACTAGCCCATAATGCCATAAAAGCCGATAGCTTTAATAGGGTTTATTTCGATGAACCCCATTTGCATTTACGCATTCAGCGAAACTGGACATAACAACTGTAGAGAGCCGCGCGCAGCCGGGAGGAAACCGGAACGGTTGCAGCTCAGATAAGCCGCAGGACCTGCACCGTGATGTTATCCGGGCCGCCGCGATTTTTTGCTGTTTCCACCAGCGACTGGGAGATGTCGTCGACGCTCTTCCCCGCAACCATCTCTAGAATCTCATGGTCTGTCAGCTGGCCCCACATACCGTCAGTGCAGAGCACCAGCACCTCCCCGGACTTGAGCGAAACCGGTTCTATGGGAGAATCGGGAGCAACGCTGCTGCCTGCTCCCAGCGCCGCAGTCAGGATATGCCTTTGGGGGTGGGATTCGGCCTCCTCAGCCCGGATGATGCCGTTGTCGACCAAACGGGTCACGTAAGAGTGATCGTGGGTAAGGCGGGAAATAGAGGAGCCGCGGACCAGATACAGCCTACTGTCTCCGACGTGCGCATAATAAAGCCTGTGGTCGAGCAGAGCAATCGCAGTGCAGGTAGTGCCCATCCCATGGAGGTCGGGGTATTTACCGGCGTAGTCCTGAATGCGGCTATGCGCCATCTGGAAGCCCGCAAGCAACCAGGAGCGCGGATCGCCGGTGACCGCGTTGCCATACACCTCTTCGATAACCTCAACCGCGATGCGGCTGGCTTCCTGGCCGCCCTCGTACCCGCCCATGCCATCGGCCACGATCGCCAACCGGCCCTTCAGCAGGAATTGCTGATCGTCCGCGGGCTCCCAATAGGAATAGCGGTCTTCATTGTTTGCGCGCTGGCAGCCGACGTCGCTGAGGCCTGCCAGCTCAATTCCAGGCCGAACTCTCATTCCACCCCTTTGCCAAAAGAACCCCAAGCGGAATTGTGGATTATACCGGACAAAGCATCGCTGGAGGACGAAGCTTGGCCCGCCGTTCTTTTTCCGGAACGCTCCGGAACGCGCCGGAACACGAATGATCCGTGACATCCCGCAATCCCCACCAGAAATCAGGTGCCAATCAGGACAACAGGAACACCCAGTTCGTCCCAGATTATGATTATGAACTTGCCGTGTCCTACAATGTCGTTCAGCATATAGGTCGTTTTTTCCTTGTTGCGAATCCAGCAGGCGAAGGCCACATGGCAACCGCAGCGTCCGTGAACTGGCAAGAGAAGCACGAACAAATCGGCAGGGCCGCCGGGTCATGCGTGCTGGTGCTTTTCGGGGCGTCGGGTGATCTGACCAAGCGTAAGCTGGTTCCCTCGCTCTTCAACCTCGCTAAGGCGAAACTGCTTCCTAAGAATTTTGCGGTTGTGGGCGTGTCCTTTGACGATTTGAGCCTGGAAAAGTTTCGCGACCAGGTGACCGGCTTTCTGCAAGCCGAAGACCGGGGCACGGAAGCCTGGGAGTGGTTCACCCAGCGCCTCTACTATCAGCGCGGCGATTTTGCCGATCCGGCTACTTATTCAACCCTGACAGCCGGGCTCACCGAAGTGGACCGGCAGCACAGTACGGAAGCCAATTATCTGTTTTACCTCGCGACCGCGCCCAAGTACTTCGCACCGATTGTTCAGCAACTGGGCAAGGCGGGTCTCTCAAACCAGGACAATGGGCAATGGCGGCGGGTGGTAATCGAAAAGCCTTTCGGGCATGATCTCGAGTCCGCCAGGGCCTTGAATCGAGACGTCAAGGCGGTGTTGGCGGAGAACCAGATTTATCGCATCGATCATTACCTGGGCAAAGAGACGGTGCAGAACATCATGGTGTTCCGATTTGACAACGCCATTTTTGAGCCCATCTGGAACCGGCGCTATATCGATCATGTTCAGATCACCAACGCCGAGACCGTGGGAGTCGAACAACGTGGTGGATATTTCGACAATGCCGGCACGCTCCGCGATATGGTTCCCAACCACATCATGCAACTGCTTAGCCTGACCGCCATGGAGCCGCCTGTCTCGTTTCAAGCAGACGCCGTCCGCAACGAACAAGCTAAGATCTTGCGGGCCGTTCAGCCGTTGGATTCAGAAGACGTGCTCCATTCCAGCGTACGCGGCCAATACGGCGAAGGGGTGATCGGAGGAGAAAGAGTAGCCGCCTACCGCTCCGAACCCGGAGTCGCTCCCGAATCCAAGACCGAGACGTTCCTGGCGTTAAAGCTCAACATTGACAATTGGCGATGGGCGGGCGTTCCGTTTTATGTTCGTACCGGCAAACGGCTGGCGCGGCGCCACACCGAGATCACCATTCAGTTCAAGCGTACCCCGTTCGAGATTTTCCGCAACGCTCCGGTTCACAATCACACCAACCAGCTGGTCATACAGATACAACCGGTGGAAGCCATTTCTCTGAGCTTTGGCGCCAAGGTTCCCGGTCCGGTGCTGCGCGTGGGATCGGTGGACATGAGTTTTGAATACACAAAATATTTCGGTGCGGACGCCTACACCGGCTATGAAGTTCTGCTTTATGAGTGCATGATCGGAGACGCAACCCTATTCCAGCGCGCGGACATGGTGGAAGCCGGCTGGAGCATCGTGGACCCGGTTCTGGATGTGTGGCAAGCTTTGCCCCCGCGCAGATTTCCCAACTACCCGTCAGGCGCATGGGGGCCGGTGGAATCTGACGAATTGCTGGCCCGCGACGGCAGGCAATGGAGGAAAATCGAACCATGATTCTCGCAGGCGATATCGGCGGAACTCGCACCCGACTAGCGGCCTTCGAAACCGAAGGCAGCAAACTGAAATGCGTAATCGAAAGGACCTACCCCAGCCAGGACCACGGCGGCTTGGCGGAAATCGTCGCGGATTTCGTCAAGAGCGAGGGCATTCCGGTACATAGCGCGTGTTTTGGTGTGGCCGGACCGGTGCGCAGCGGCCGCAGCAAGATTTCAAATCTTCCCTGGACCATTGATTCGCGCGAGCTGGCCCAACAACTCAAGCTCGACTCGGTGGGACTGATCAACGATCTCGAGGCCTACGCTTATGGGGTCGATGCGCTCGAATCCAAAGACCTGGTCACGCTGAGCGAAGGATCGGAACACGCGGAAGGAAATCGCGCGGTAGTCTCAGCCAGAACCGGCCTTGGAGTAGCCGGTCTTTATTGGGATGGATTCAGGCACCATCCTTTCGCCTGCGAAGGCGGACACATGGATTTCGCGCCCCGAAACGAGCTAGAAGTTGAATTGTTCCGCTATGTCCTGAAAAAGTACGGCCACGTAAGCAGCGAGCGGATTGTTTCCGGACCGGGAATCAAGACCATCTACGACTTTCTTCGCGACACCAACACGGCTGAGGAACCTGGGTGGCTGAAAGAGCAGATGGATAAAACGCACGACGCTCCAGCGCTGATATCGAAGGCAGCTCAAGAAAACAAGGCTCCGATCTGCGATCAAGCTATGACCATTTTTGTCAGTGTATATGGCGCCAAGACAGGAGACTACGCGCTGAATTTCATGTCGACCGGCGGTATTTTCGTTTGCGGCCTTATTGCCGCCAGAAACCTGCCCAAGATGAAGGAACCTGTCTTTATGGAGTCGTTCCTGAGCAAGGGACGCATGCGGGGATTGCTCGAAGACATGCCGGTCAAGATCGTGCTGAACGACGATTGTGGGCTTATGGGTGCGGCGCGTTACACGCTGGTCCAGAAGGCGTTCGGCAAAACGACGCGGGCTGCTAGCTGAATGGGACTTCTTATCCGACCCACGGCCACGTCCGGCAAGATTTGAGAGTTGACCTGGTAGCTGCATGGCGAAAGTTCCCTCCAGAACTCAATCTATCGGTTCACCCCGCCCCCGAGATATTGCGAGCTTCCGGCTGCAGCGCCATCACTTGCGGGCTGATGCAACCGCAGATTTGGTTACGATCTGCCGCGATGTATGCGGCGTGCAGGCCCAGCTCATGTCGGCTGCTTCTCTCCAACTCTGGGCGCGCAATCATGCCCTTACCCGGGTGGAGATTGAAAGCGCGCTATGGAAGACGCGCACGTTAGTCAAGACTTCACTCGTGGGGCAGACGCTCCATCTCATCCCGGCTGATCAGTTGACGCTCTATATTACTGCCCTGAAACGCAGCCGCGTGACCAGTGCCCTGCGTGTCATGGCCAAGTTCGGCATTACCCACGAAGAAGCCGACGCTGTAACTGCCCTGATCGTGGACGCTATGGCCACCGGGCCTCTAGGGCGGGCTGCGATTAGCGCTGCCGTTCGCCCCAAAGTCAGCAAGCGAGTGCGCGAGTGGATGGCAGCGGTCTGGAGTATCGTACGCAATCCCGTCAGCGAGGGGCTGGTCTGCTACGGGCCGGGTGTGGGCCATGAAGTGAAGTTCATCCGCGTGGATCAGTGGCTACCCAAGATGAAGCCGATCTCGGAAACTGAGGAGCAGTGCCCTCTGTTGAGCAAGTACCTGCGAAGCTACGGGCCGGCTACTGTGCGCGATTTTTCCAAATGGTCCGGCCTTCCCGTGCCGCAGATAAAGCCGCTGCCTGAAATGCTCAAAGATGAACTTACGGAAATCGAAATTGAGGGGCACAAATGCCTGCTGATCGCGGAGGACTGGAGAGTACTCAGAAATCGCCCGACGGGCGAAACCAGTGTGAGGCTACTGCCCGGCTTTGACCCATTTCTGTCGGCCCATGCCGACAAAGCCCATTTGGTCGCCCCTGCGTACTTCAAACGTGTGTATCGAAATCAAGGCTGGATCTCGCCGGTGGTCCTGCGAGACGGGAAGATCACCGGGATCTGGTCCTACAAATTCCGCGGGGGCAAGGTCAGGATAGAGATTCAGTCCTTCGACGAGGTTTCCCGGGCAGTCCACAGCCGGGTTGAAAAGGAAGCGGCTGGCTTGGCTCGGTTTTTCCACAAGGTACATGAAATCGTGGCCGCCGTTCAGTCGGTTAACAGCCAGGCACGAAGGAATCAAAACTAGACGGGATCCTGCAGCAGCTGAGAAATGCCTTGCAACGGAATCCGGACCCAGGACGGCCGGTTGTTGAGTTCATACCCTAGCTCGTAAACAGCCTTATCCAGAAGATACGCATCCAGCAGAAGCGACAGTTCTTCCCTGCTCTCAGGAATAAATTGCGAACCGCGTGAGACGTCGAGATACGTTTTCAGAAACGCGGCTGACACCCACCTTTGCCAGTAATGAGCCCAGGGGCCCAAAGCCCGCAGCCTCTCATCCGGGCCTTGGCCAATCGCCTGCTGCAGAAGCGGCGCATACGCGGCGTAGTGAAATGAGCGCAGCATTCCCGCAACGTCCTGCAGCGGTGAGCGTTTCTTGCGCCGCTGTTCCAGAGGGCGGGCAGGCTCGCCTTCGAAATCAATAATGACAAAATCGTTGCCGGTGAAGAGAACCTGGCCGAGATGATAGTCGCCATGGACGCGAGTGAGTAGGGCCGACAGCCTCTGCCTACTGAAGAGTTGGAAGCGCTGGCGGGCTTTGTATTCAAGGCTAAGAATTTTGCCGGCTTCCTGCCGCATGGGGTCAGGCATTTCATCTTTGAGCCGGCGAAGCAAGCCGAAGTTCGCGGTCAGCAGGTGCATGGCCGAGATCACAAACGCCTGCTGCTCGGCTTCGGAATAACGCTGGGGTGTGAAATCGGGATCTTCCTGCGCCGACGCTAGGGCCATGTGAAGCTCCGCCGTGCGCCTGCCCAGCAGCGCCGCTGACTCCAGATAATGCCCGATTCGTCGCCTGGCCTCGTCCGGAGTCGCCGCGTCAGATAGTCTAAGAATTGGCCCTGGTGGAATTTCGCCCACCCCAACAGGGATTCCTTGCTGTGCCTTCTCGTGATACTCGGAGAGAGCTCTTAACGTGAACTGCCACGCGTCTCCCTGGTTGGGGACATAACCCTGAAGCACGCCCAGTGAGGTTCGGGTTCCCTCCTTGCTCAGATATTCGAGATGACCTGCAACCGGGGGAACATTTCGGAACGAAGATTGTTCGGTCAGGAATAAGCCGATTTCCAAATCCGGATTGAGCCCCGTTTCCACCCGACGAAATACTTTGAGCACCAGACGCTGGCCGTAGACCACCGAAGTGTTGCTCTGTTCCGCCTTCATCAGGGATGGCGTGAGCATGCCTTGTGCCGGCTGCCAGAAGGCAGCAAGCGTGTTCGTGGAAACGGCCCGGACCTCTCCTTTGGCCCCGCGAAAAGAAGCGCCCTGAGCTATCGCGTCGAGAAGACATTCAAGAAATCTCTCATCCGACAGGGCATCAGCGAGCACAATGTCTTCAGAAAAATCCTCGAGTCGAAACATCAGAACAGATTGTGGATCGAGGATGGTCTGTGGCCTCCCGCCTGGTACGCGGGCTAGGGGAATGTCGTAGGTTTCGTCGGTGCCGCTGTCATAACTGACTTGGACAAGAACCAGATACCAGCGCAGAGTCTGCCCACAAACCGGTACGACGTCGGAAACTTTGACAGCACGGATCCTGCGCGCTTTGCCGCCAAACCAGCGACGATGCATGAGGAATTCCGGCAGAATTTGAGGAAGACCGCTGTGCAGGGCGGCGAGAAAGGAGTCTTCCGGAATTGAACTACGTGCCATTGGCAGCTACCGTGTAGAAGCTGTTCTTCTAACCCATGCCCGGTCAAATTCCGAGCTGGGCAGTTTCCCCGGAACACATCGTCGAATTCCCGCAGAGTTTGCCCTGAGCGTATCCAAGGGAGCCGCGCAATCACATTCGCGCATCACTGCACTCGCAGAATTAATTGCGTTCCACTGTCGAGGTGTACGTTGTCTGTCTTCGAACTCACTACGGAAGCCGGCCCCGACGAGTCCAGAGAGAGAGATTTGATTCCTATTACTCCTTTGCTGGTCGGGCCCAGCGGACTGACCGTTGAGCCGGTCGCCCCCGCGGGATCCGATGGCGATCCGGAGCCGCCGCCTGGTGGGTATCCGCTGGGATTTGGGTACGGGGTTCCGGTCCCAACCGGTCCTGCCATCGAGCCTCGCTGGCTCTGCGAGGCTGATGGCATGCCGGGGGCAGTCGCGGCCATGGGGTCCTCTGCCGGGAAAGCGGGCGCGGTCTGCAACGGCCGTGCGATGGCCTGCACGGCAGCTTGCAGCGGCAGTTCGCGGCCATCCTTCATCAGCACTCGGTCAAAAACGATACCCACGATCGAGTCTGGAGACTGCTTGCTGTGGGCTTTGGCTTCGGTCACGTGGCCAATGATTTTTGTGTTTCTGGGGATTACGATCTGGCCGTGGGACAGCAAATCCATGACGCTTCGGGCCTCAAATTTGTCATTCGCCTTGAGCTTCTTCGCATCGAGCGATTTCGACAACTCCACCGAAAGGATGGTCCCGGGTGCCAGTTCATTGGCCAGAGCCTGCGCAGTGGAACTGGGCCCGGTGGCGGGCTGGGGAGAGACTTGGCCGCAAAGAATTGTAGTAAAGAGAAATATTGCCAGCACAGACAAAATGTGTCGATTCATGTTCACCTCCTGGTCCGCTCCTGCTGCGACTGCCGAGGTGGCCAGCACCACCACACAAGACGCAGGGCAAAAAGCGGCGTAATTCTTTCATTACTCGGCATGGAGCTATTCTACAAATCCCCGGCGCACGCTGTAGATGAAATCGGTGGAGGCTGGGATCAATTCCGCGCTTCGCATATCCGCCGCGATCTGCCCGCGATGATAAGCCGAATGCGTGACCACATGGGTCAGGATGTCGTCCTTGCGGCTGCTCCAGTTTTCACCTTTACTGTTGCGATAGCTGACCGATTTCGCCAGATCAGCTTCCCGGCCCGGCGCCAGGTAGTTCTTCCACAGTTGAGATAACTCGGCTGCCTGGCTTTCGCACCCTTCAATTGTGAACTCCGGCCAAACTGGAAGCGTCTGTTGTTTCTGTTCGAGCCGTTCCAGCCACACTCGCTCGGACGCCAGAATGTGAGAGACGAATCTTAAACAACGTGCCGGAGGCGCAGGCGCGGCCCGCAGACCGGCCAGCACTTCGTGATTCGCCCAGGCGTCGTAAGTGAAAAGGCGGGTGAAATATTCTACTGTGTCCATGATTCTCTATATTCAAACACAGGTGGCTTGCGGTGTCGCTGTGGCGGCGGGTGGGCGGGTGGGACATCGCCTCTGCGCGGGACATGGAAAGCTTCCAGCAGGCAAGAGTACCCGTTGCCTCAAGATACATGCACGGAAATACAAACAGAAGTAAAAAAGCCCCACCGAGGCGGGGCTTGGGGACAAAGTGGCGATGCCAAAAGTACCTTGGCCTATTTCTTTTCGTCTTGCATCTGTTCCTTGGCTTCGTGCGTGGCTGCCTTGTGCCCCGCCATCTTAACTGCTGACATGAATGGCGCCGCTGCAGCTGGCGGAGTGACATCCCCGGTCAATACCTTGCGAAACGCGATGTCCTTGCCGTAGATGGCGATGGTCGAATCCGCGTCCTGCTCCACTACTGCTCCCTCCAGCGTTAAGCCTGCAAACGCGCCTTTGGAGCGAGAGTAAGTCAGCAGCTCAGCATTCATTTTCCAGTCGGTGCCGGCAGAAGCATGCCGTCCCACTGGACCCGCGGCAGCTGAGCCTTCGCCGCTGAGCTGAAATTTACTGGAAAGCAGGTGTTGCAAGCCTTTGTCGTTCATCACCAGCATCACCAGGTCCACACCCTCGGCACCGATCTGAAGTCCCCAGCTTCCGCCGCCCACGGAAATGAAAGCGGGAGCGCTCCATCCGGTAGCGGTGCGGCAACTCGCCACCCCGCGGCCATGCTTGCCGCCGACGATGAAGCCAGCTTTAATCAGGTGGGGGACCACCACGATGCATTTCGCATCGTCCAACACTTCTTCCGGTATACCCTTGTCGGGCGTGGCCATGATTTCTTTAAGAACGTCCGCGGATTTCTGCAGACGTTCCACAGAATCATCCTTGGCCGTGGCCCAGGCCATGCTGCCAAGCAATGTGACCAAACTTAGCAAGACCGCAAATAGAGATTTTTTCAATTTTCCCTCCTGGAACTTCGATTTTCGCTTCGCGGGGCCGATACTTCTCTTCGCCAGAGCTCCCCTTGGGGAATTCCGGGCTTAGAGCGCTGGCCTGCGTCCGGTGATCAGATTGATCAAGAGCACTACGACCGCGATCACCAACAGAATGTGGATGAATCCGCCTAGCGTGTACGAACTCACTACTCCGAGCAGCCACAGCACCAGCAAAATCACAAAAATTGTCCAAAGCATGTAAATCACCTCGTGAATGGAGTGCGAGTACCTGCCACGGCTACTCTGATCCAGGTTGGCGCCAAAGAGTTGTGTCCGTGCCGGTAAAGGAAAGACTGTAGAAATGCTAGGGAGACCACACTACGAATCCAGCTATCCCCGATTCAGGCAAGGGAACGCCGGGGCTTGAATTCATCGATCCATGAGGGTAGCGTTGTCTGAACTGGGTTGTTTCGACCTGCTTGATATCCAAAACCAGGATGGCTTCGTCCTATTGGATATGCCATCCACCGGAGAAGCGTTCGAGGAGGCACCATGAAGCGCAGAGAATTCATCATCGGAGCAACCTTTGGAATGGGGGCGGCCTGGATCGGGTCGCGAGGATGGACCGCCTCCGCGAGGGCGCTACCCGCCTTGCCGCGCAAGTTCAGTGCAGCCGATACGGTGACGCTAGGTAAAACCGGCATCACCACCAGTCGCCTGGCGATGGGAACTGGCACGGTTGGTAGCGGACATCATTCCCACCAGACCGCCCTCGGCGTGAAGGGTTTGTCCGACCTTCTGCTCAACGGCCACGATAACGGACTGCGATTTTTTGACGCCGCAGATGCCTACGGGAGCCATCCTCACGTGGCGGAGGCGCTAAAGCACATGCCCCGCGACAAAGTCACCGTGCTCACTAAGACCTGGGCGCGCGATCCAGCGGAAGCTCGCGCCGATCTAGACCGTTTCCGCAAGGAACTGGGAACCGACTATCTGGATGTTTGCCTCATGCACTGTCTCACCGAAGGTGACTGGACCGAGCGCTACAAGGGAGTCATGGATGTCTTCTCCGAAGCGAAAGCTAAAGGGATCATCCGTGCGCACGGCTGCTCCTGCCACAGCATCGAGGCCCTGCGCGCTGCGGCCAAGTCTCCCTGGGTGGAAGTCGACCTGGTGCGTATCAATCCCATCGGTTCGCACATGGACGCTGACCCTGACACGGTAGTGAGCGTGCTCCGCGAGATGAAGGCTGCCGGAAAAGGAATTGTCGGTATGAAGATTCTCGGCCAGGGGGACATGCGCGGGCGGCAAGACGAAGCCTTGAATTTTGCGTTGTCGCTGGGCGTGCTCGACGCTTTTACCATCGGCGCCGAGAGCAAAGCCGAGCAGGAAGACCTGATCCGGAGGATCGCCTCTGCCTGAGACATAGGCCGCATGGATCATCGCAGCATTGTCATCAATTTCCCACTGGGGGCGCTGGCCCACCTCGTTCTGGCTCGCAGCTACGCGCTCGCCGGCGACACCGCCAAGGCCCGCGCCGAGTACAGAACTTTCTTGCACTGTGGAAAAACGCCGATCCGGACACTCCCATCCTGCATGAGGCCAAGACTGAGTACGAAAAATTCAAATAGGTGGAGCCGGCCGCAAATCACTCTTCGCGGGGCTTGGCGAACGCCGCGTGGTTAGGCTTGACGCTGTCAGGTTAGGCTTTCGGCGATTCACTCTGGCGTGAGGCGATCTGTTTGGGCAGTTCTTTGATGGCGTATCCGGTCAGTGCGGAAATGATCGAACCGGCAACAGTCAGCAGCAGCGATCCGCCGTAGCGGCTGAACCAGCCGGGACCGGATGGGTCCGGACTAGACGATGAAGTCTCGGACACCGCGGTTTCAGGATGACGCCAATCCAGGGAGAGATCGTCGTGACGTGCAACCACGGATAAGGTCTGCTGTGCATTGCGGGCGAAGTCTACGTTGGCGGTGTTTTCCTGTACCGAGTCGTCGTCGGAGACAACCCGCACACGCACCTGCTTCATACCGGAAGATACGGGAATGGTTTCTGACATACTGCCTTGCACGTCGGGGATGAGGCCGAACTTCTTCCGCGGCGAGCCGACCAGCTTACCGGAATAGGCGAGGTCGCCGTCTACCCAGACCGAGAGCTCTGCGCTGCGCAAGTTATGCTGGACTTTTAGGCGGAGGCTCGCGTCCCGGCCGCCGAATGTGCTGTGCATGGCCATCAAGAACGCTGCAAGCAGGAAAATCCCAAAAACGATCCGAGCAGAAACCGGAATACGAAGAGCCCACGCACTGGCCTGCTGCCAGTGCATCGCCGCTTGGGCACGGTTATGGGAACCGCCGGCGTTGCCCTGCTGGCTGTTCCCCTGACGATCTGTCGACTGATCCATGGAAAGACTATTCTCACGCCTTGTCCGACAGAGGTTCCAGTTACCAAGGTGTAAGGGTAGTCGCGAGTCGACAGTCATCAGTGCTCAATCGCGAAGACTTAACCACAAAGGGCGCCCAAAAGATGGCAGGGAAACCGCTGAGTCCTCCCCGTGTCCTTTGTGGTTAAGCTTTCTTCAGCGGCACGCGCAGGTCATGCCCAGTCATCTCCCTCGGCTGCGGAATACCCAACATGCCGAGTATGGTAGGCGAGATATCGCGCAGCGAACCGCCAGGCTTCAGAGTGAACCGCTTGCTATCCTCTGCGATCACAATTAGTGGCACCGGGTTCGTTGTGTGCGCGGTGTGCGGACCACCGGTGGCGGGATCGATCATCATTTCGGCGTTGCCGTGATCGGCCGTGATCAACAGCGCTCCTCCCTTGGCGCGGACGGCAGACTCGATGCGCGCCAGGCAAGCGTCAACGGTTTCGACGGCCTTGATGGTAGGCTCGAGCTTTCCGGAATGTCCGACCATATCGGCGTTGGCGAAGTTCACGATGACAACGTCAAAAGGTCGGTCCTCCACCGCCTTGACCACCGCATCGGCGATGCCGCCGGCGCTCATTTCGGGCTTCAGATCATAGGTAGCGACTTTCGGCGATGGCACCAGCACCCGGTCTTCGCCCGGGAAGGGCTGCTCAATTCCACCATTAAAGAAATAAGTTACGTGCGCGTACTTCTCAGTCTCCGCTACGCGCAGGTTGCGGAGATTCGCCTGCCCCATCACGTTGGCAAGAATATTATCGAGTGACTCCGGCGGAATCACCACCGGCAGCAAGAATTTCTTGTCGTACTGGGTCATACAAACGTAATGCAGGTTCTTGGGCACGCGATCGCGCCGGATGGCCGCATCAAGATCTGCGGCGCCCGGCAGATCGCTTCCGCCTTGCGGGTTCAGTCCGCTGTTGCGGGCCAGGGCGCGGGTTATCTGGCGCACACGATCGGCGCGGAAGTTGAAGCCGATACAGGAGTCTTCATCGCGTATGCGGCCCAGCGGTTCGCCGCGATTGTCTACGCAGACGAACGGTACGATGAACTCGTCGGTCACGCCCTGGTTGTAAGAATCTTTCACCCCCTGCACCGGGTCGACGTATTTGCCGCCTTCGCCATCGCCAAAGACCATCGCGTTGAACGCTTTCGCAATGCGCTCCCAGCGGCGGTCACGATCCATGGCATAGTAGCGTCCACTCACGGATGCGATCTTTCCGGTGTTGTACTCCCGCATCTTCTGCTGAAGTTGCTCCAGGTATCCCGCGCCGTTGGTGGGCAGCGTGTCGCGTCCGTCCATAAAGGCGTGCACAAACACTCGGTCAACGCCGTTTTGCTTCGCCATCTTCAGCAGCGCGTAGAGGTGTGTCTGGTAGGAATGCACGCCGCCATCTGAGACCAGGCCAAAGAGATGCAACTGGCGTTCGCCCAGGCGCGCGTTTTTCATGGCGTCGAGCAATGTTGGATGGGAGAAGAAGTCTCCGTTCTGTATCATCAGCTCGATGCGGCTGCTGTCCATATGCACGACGCGACCGGCGCCGATGTTAAGATGGCCGACTTCGCTGTTGCCCATTTGCCCGTCAGGCAGGCCCACAGAGTGTCCGCTCGTTTGAATCAAGGTGTTGGGATATTCCTCCACCAAGCGGTCGTAAGTGGGCTTGCGGGCAAGAGCGACGGCATTGGCCTTGGTTTCGCCACGATAGCCCCATCCGTCAAGAATAATGAGGACAAGAGGTTTGGGACGGTTCATTAGACTCCTGATATCTTTTCTGCCCTTCGAACAGCAACGGCGGCACAGAGGAACAAGTACAAGTGGAAACAATAGAATTTATAGGAGAGTGGAATAGGTTTTCAAATCCGCAAGTCCATAATATAGTCGTTTGGGCTAAGCTGACCGCTGGCCCTGCTTAAGCTCGGGCGGGTATGCGGGCGAGTAACCGGAAATGATGGAGAATCTATGACCATAAACAAGCTTTTGCTGGCTGAATTCAACGAAGAAATGAAAAAGACCCGCACTACCCTGGAGCGTGTTCCTGTGGACAAGAAGGACTTCGCGCCACATCCCAAATCAATGCCGCTCGGCAAACTTGCACCTCACGTTGCCCAGCTCGCCGGCTTTGGACTCACGGTTTTGACAACTCCGGAACTCGACTTTTCCAAGGGCAGCTACAAACCCCTGCCATTCGAGTCGTCAGAGCAACTCCTGAGCGCTTTTGACGAAGGTGTAGCGAAGGTTCGCACCGCCCTCCAGAACACGCCTGACGACGCGTGGGAGCAGAATTGGAAGCTAAGTTTTCAAGGCAAGCCCCTTTTCAACGGACCACGCTTTCTCGCTTACCGGCAGATGTTCCTGAACCACCTGGTGCATCACCGCGCCCAACTGGGCGTATATCTGCGTTTGAACGAGAAGGCCGTGCCCGCAACATACGGGCCATCGGCCGACGACACTATGGGATTTTGATCGGCGACATTGTTGTTGTTGGGGGCCCTGGAATCAAAGCGCTCCGGTTTTGAGGGTTACAGTTCCCCGCTTCAGCCGTGATAGTTTAACGCCGTGAGGCCCAGAAATCTGGCCCCTCCTCCCAACTCTTCTTCAATTCTCAGCAACTGGTTGTACTTTGCGATGCGATCGGTACGCGAGGCGGAACCGGTTTTAATCTGGCCTGCTCCCGTCGCCACAGCCAAATCGGCAATAAAGGTGTCCTCGGTCTCGCCTGAGCGGTGCGAGATGATTGACGTATAACCGTGGCGCCGTGCCAGGTCGATGGCATCCAGGGTTTCGCTGACCGTCCCAATCTGGTTGACCTTGATCAGGATCGAATTGGCCACGTTCTTATCAATCCCCTCTTGCAGGAAGGTGACATTGGTCACAAACAAATCGTCGCCCACAAGTTGAATCTCGTCGCCGAGTTCTTTCGTGAGATTCCGCCAGCCGTCCCAGTCACTCTCGGACAAACCATCCTCCAGTGAAACGATCGGGTAATCTTTCGCCCATTTCACCCAGAAGCGGACCATGTCGTCAGAACTCTTTGCTGATTTGTCGGATTTCTTGAAAACGTACTTGCCATCTTGATAAAACTCGCTGGCCGCAGGATCAAGGGCAATAGCGATTTCTTCACCCGGCTTGTAGCCCGCCTGCTGAATTGCTTCCAGAACTACTTCGATGGCTTCGACGTTCGATTTCACCGAGGGTGCGAAGCCACCTTCGTCGCCGACCGCAGTATTGTAGCCTCGCTTTTTAAGCACGCCTTTTAACGTGTGGAATACCTCGACTCCCCAGCGTAGCGCGTCGGAAAAAGACTTCGCACCTACTGGCATGACCATGAATTCCTGAAAGTCCACATTGTTGTCGGCGTGAGCGCCGCCGTTGAGGATGTTCATCATCGGTGTCGGCAGCGTGTTGGCGCCGGCTCCGCCGAGATACCGGTAAAGCGGCAGGCTGAAAGCGACGGCCGAGGCGCGGGCCGCCGCCATCGAAACGGCAAGAATGGCGTTAGCGCCCAGGCGGCCCTTGTTCTCGGTGCTATCAAGTTCGATCATTTTCTGATCGAGAGCCCGCTGGTCGGCGGCGTCCATATTGGCCAGGGCGTCGGCGATTTCGCCGTTAACATTTTCGACAGCCTGGAGCACACCTTTGCCCACATAGCGCCGCTGGTCGCCGTCGCGCAGTTCAACCGCCTCATGCTCGCCCGTGGATGCACCGCTCGGAACCGCGGCGCGGCCTTTGGCCCCGCCCGCCAGAGTGACTTCAGCTTCAACCGTGGGATTGCCGCGAGAATCAAGAATCTCGCGCGCCTGAATTTCCTGAATTTGGGTTATGACGTCCATCACTCCTCTTTCGCCTACCTCATGATCCAGACAAATGTGTCTGCTAGCCTTATCGACGGCAATCTTCCGGCTGGTCAGTTCGCCGATTCCTTTGAACATCACCGTGCAGGAGCACCAAAACTTGAAATTATAACGGATGCCCGACACCAAGCCGATTTACCGCACCTGTTCCTGGGTCGCGGCGAAGCACTCGATTCGACTCGCATAGACGGGGCAGCCCGTGCCTCCGATGGTTCCTCGAGTTTTTCACAGGCTGCTCGGAGCCGCTTGTGGCCTAGAGTCGGGGCAGGATGTTGGATCGCGCGGAAACTCTCACTGTCGGCACAAGTGCACCGGAGTTCTTGTTGTCGACCGCAAACCGCGAGGGGATCCTTTCGCTTTCGGGATTCCTGTCGCGTGGACCGCTGATTGTGGAGTGTCTGCGTGGCACCCTTGGTGACCGAACTGCGTGCCACGCATGGCTCAGTTAGAGCTCATGAAGAGTCAAATCGAAAGCGCGGGAGTGCAACTGGCGTACATCGCGGCGGAGAAGGCAACCGGCGTCGGGAAGCCGACGAAAGGTTTGGGCGTCACATCCCGTGTCCTTTCCTTTTCTCCTGGATGAGGAACGGGCGGTGACCAAAGCCTACGGGCTGTATCACCGAATTGGAATGGATGCGCTCAATATCGCGCATCCGGCAACCCTGGTGATCGATCGCACTGGAAGGTGGACTACATCTACCGCGGACACAGCCAGACCGATCGGCCCCGTTCGATCAGGTCGTGGAGGCAGTGAGGACTCTATCAGTTTCGAGCTGAATGGCGGCACATCAACAGGGTGTCACCTCGATAGTAATTGCGAAGTTGCGGAAAATTCAGGAGGCGGAATGAGAAAACTCGTTGTACTGCTTTGCGTGATATTACTGGCCGCCGCGGCCGGCGCACAAACCAATATGGCTCTTCCCGCGGGCACGGCATTCAAGGTCAAACTGGAAAATACTCTTTCCACTTTCTCCAGCAAGGAAGGCGATCCCTTCTCCGGACGGGTTACGGAGGCTGTAATGCTCGACGGGAAGACCGTAATTCCCATCGGCGCTACGGTGCAGGGGCGGGTCACGAAGGTCAATGAACCGCGCCGCGTCGCGGGCAAGCCGACTATCGGAATATTTCCCGAGGCAGTCGTCCTGCCCAATGGGGAACGTTACATGCTCAACGCGGCCGTGGTGGACACCAGTCTGCACAACCGAACTGACGTGAACACCGAAGGCCAGTTCAAGGGCGACGGAGTCGACGGGAAAGACCTGACCGAGATCGGCATGGGCACCGGCGGCGGCATGTTGGTGGGAGGACTGGCCGGCGGAGGCAAGGGGCTACTGATCGGTGGAGCGGTGGGCGCAACCCTTACTCTAGCGCACTGGCTAGGAAAGAAACGTTCCGCAGTGCTGCCGTCGGGCACCGAGTTGATGATGGAGTTGAGCCGCCCGCTGGCGATGACGGCTGAGAGCGGGGGACAGTAAACCGGTTCGCGGTTTCCAGATATATCAGTTCGCAGTTTTCCTCGGGCAACCGGCGGTTCAATGCCGCCGGTTTTCTTTGCTACCAGTGCGTGATCAGATCTTCCTGCCTTAGTAATGGCAGTTCCATCCATCCTTCTACCGGAAGTGAGTCTGCGGGAAGGCCGTTTTGCCAAAGGCTGAAACGCAGTCGGAGCTTTGTCGTCACCGAGTTGCTCTCATTGGTCGAAGCAACCGGGGTCGCTAATAACCACGCCAGTGGCAACTTGAATTCAAAGTTGCGGGCCACCGCCACCGCTACCTGCTCCGTTGGTCTTTCCATGAAGGCCATCGGCTGATTCTGGTCGGGGGCGCTTAATTTCCAGGTCCGAATTTTGCCTGATTCCATTCTGACATCGAGACGCAAGGTACGGCGCGGCCGCGGTTCTTCGATTGCCCAGGACTCGACGTTGACCACCAGTTCGAAATCCGCAGTCGGGACTGCGCTCTCTGCGAAATCGAGACGACCGTAGAGAGAGGCGTCATCGATTCCGGCGTGAACTGCGTCGAGCAGGAACTGTTTGCCGTGCATGGCGCCGGCGCGCCGGTCGGCAGTGTACACCGCGGCCCCCATCCACTCGAAATAACGCACCATGTCCCCAGTAATCCGGGGATGGATGTAGGCAGTTTGCGGAACAACCGACGGCCGCAACGCGCCCCCGACAATGGGCTGGGCAAGATAGTCGGGGGCGCGAACACCGAGCGCCTGGTAAACATTGGAGAGATGCTTGCGGTAGAGTTCGTCGAATTCCCGGTCGTTGGCCGAATGGTGCTCGGGACCGTACCACCAGTTCCAGTCACTGCCTTCGGCGATAAGGATTTCCTCGAACGCCAGGCGGCGTTGCGCCTCGCTGGCCGCTGGCGCTTCCTGAGCATAGACATTGCGGGCATTGTAGAGATAATCCCAGGCACGATTGTCTTCCGGAGCACCGATCCACACGTTGAAATTGGCGTGGATCCAGGAGCCGGGAACCAGCGACCTGAGCTTTCCAAAATGGCGGTGCCGGGCAATGGCCTCGGACACGGTTAGGGCCTCGACCCCAGGCTCACGCTGCAGCAAATCGTAGAAACGGCGCAGGAACTCGCGCCCAGACTGGGGATAATATTCCCAGGCGTTCTCGCCATCGAGAATGATGGGGACTACCGCATCATGGCCCGCATTGAGAAGCGGCTGCGCCGATTTCATAATGTTATGCATGAGGTGCTTGGCAGCCTCCTGAGGAGGCATGCCGGAATAAACAAAACCGATCAAATCCGAGATAGTGTGGTCGCGGAAGATCAGGTTCATCTCGGTCTGGTTGTTTTCAAAGCGATGGATGGTGTAGAGCCTGGCGGCGAGTTCAGAGGGGAGATGTCCGTTCCCATCGCGCGAAAAAGAAAGGCCGAGACTTCGGCCCAATACCTCTTCGTCGGTGGCCATCCACTTCACCCCCAGACTCTGCGCCAGGGTGAAAACTTCTTCCGAAACGCTGCCCTCCGACGGCCACACGCCCTGGGGGCGAATGCCGAATACCTGCTGGTGCAAATTGAGTCCACGCAGCAGTTGTTCGCGCGCATCTTCGGGATGGCGAAAGCGGTTCTGCGGCAGTGGCAAACCTGGCGTGGAAACCGCACCCATGTCGGTATCGCAGATCAAAGGCAGGATGGGGTGATAAAACGCTGAGGTCGAAATCTCGATTCGCCCGCGTTGGGCGGCTTCGGCGTGGGCCGGCAGAACCTTGGCCAACAATTCCCGCTCCCGCGCGATCACGAAACTTTGATCTTCCAAGGAATAGCCCCGCCCTTTTTGAATCAGCCCGGCGATATCGCGATCGCCTTTACCCCCATCATCCAGGAAGAATTCATCGAACCAGGCGATTTGCGAAAGCACTTGCAGGTCGGTGAAGTCCTGCGGCTGGAATCCTTTCTCAGCCGGCTCGGGTGAGCCGCCTGCATTGCGAAAGTGCTCCCAGAGTTCACGGTACCGGGGATAGCGCCCAATCATGTTTGCCGGGTTAGCCTGAAAGAGATATTGCAGCGCGAAGTGCCGTTCTGCGAGAGTGAGATCTTTGGCCGGCTTGGCGGCGACATCTAGAAACGGATCGCGCGCCGTCCCAGTCGCATAGTCCTGGATTTGCGTAATCAAGGATGGAACTAAGTTGAAGGTCTGATGGACGTTGGGAAACTCGTCCAGCAGTTTGACCATTCCGTAATAGTCTTTCAGCGCATGCAGACGCACCCAGGGCAGTCGATACTCTCCGGAGACCAGATCCTTGTAATACGGCTGGTGTTGATGCCAAAGAACAACCACGCGCAGTACGGGCATGAGGGTGAGCTTCCTAAGTCAAACGCAACGGAATCAGCAGTCTAGCATGTGCTGCTGGCGATGAACCTGGGCACAGGGGAACCCATGCCAGCCAGGCGTCGAGACTGGAAGCAACCGGTCGGCGGCTTTTCCCAGCTCTAGTTGCCTGACGTCAACCGGGTGTTTTCCTTGACAAATTCATCGCAAGAGCGCAAATTTTCAGCGCCTAAACTCGAGGGCAGTGTATCAGGACGAAGTTGCCAACTGTGGGTAGTGACCGCTTAGGCGGGACAAATCCTCTTGGGGGAGGTTCGCGTGGAAACTGCAATTGGAGTATTCGCGTCGCGTGATTGCGCCGAAGATGCAGTAAAAGATTTGTTGCGCCTGGGCGTGCCGGAGGCAGCGATCGTTTTTCTGACGCGGGCTGAAAGCGAAGCTAAGACAACCGGCAAGGAAGTTGGCGCGACTGTTGGCGGCTTTGTGGGGGGGGCCGCGGCCCTTTCCGCCGGTGTTGCTACCGCCACTTTGATGTTTGTTCCAGGAATTGGTCAAGTGTTCGCGCTCGGCTTCGGCGCTACCGCCCTTCTCGGACTGGTGGGAGCCGGTGCGGGGGTCGCAGTCGGAAGGGCAATTTCAGACACCGCGCCGGCGCAACCCACGCCCGATGAGAAATGTTCCGATGACGTGACCTTCTTTCACGAGGTTTTGAATCAGGGACGATCCCTGGTGGTGGTCCGCACCGAATCCGCCGAGATTGCAAAAAAAGCAAGCTACACACTGGATCGCCTGGGGCTCGGATTGCGACCGCTCTCGCCGGCAAAGATGCAGGCCGCCACTCGACACATTGGCGACGTTGCGGTTGTTGATATCAGCGGACGAATCACTCACGGTGAAGGCAATGTTATGCTGCGCGAGATTGTGTATGATTTGCTCGGCAAGGATAACAAGAAAATTCTGCTCAATCTTGGCGAGGTTCACTACATCGACAGCTCGGGCATGGGAGAATTGGTCAGGGTGTACACCACCGTTCGCAATCAAGGCGCTGAAATGAAGCTGGTGAATCTCAGCATTAGGGTTCAGGACCTGCTGCAAATGACCAGGTTGCACGTCGTCTTCCAGATTGAAGGCAATGAGGCCACCGCCATCAATTCGTTCGGCGGAGATTCGCAGCAGGTTGCTTAACCCGCGTACCACAAACCCGAAGCCGCTCACTCCAGATGGAAACCAAGCCGCCGATCGCCAGAGTCGACGGCCTCTCTTTTTTGCCCGCCACCGCATACCCTTCGCCAAGGGAAGTCCGGTACACTAAGACCAGCATTGCTTGACTGATGATTAAAGAAACTACACCGACTCTGCCGCAGCCTCTTCGCACCGAGGCCAGCCTGTTAACCGACCAGGATCTCCATCTATTTAACGAAGGCACTCACTATCGGATTTACAACAAGCTGGGCGCGCACCTCACCACGGTCCGCGGACAGGCGGGAACGTATTTTGCAGTTTGGGCGCCAAATGCGAGTAAAGTTTCTGTGGCCGGCAGCTTCAACAGCTGGGATCCGAAGTCCCATCCCTTGCAGGCGCGGGGAAGTTCCGGCATCTGGGAAGGGTTTGTGCCCGGAGCTGACAAAGGCACGCTGTACAAGTTCCACATCGTTTCCCACAACCAGGGCCACGTCGGCGACAAGGCCGATCCGTTTGGAATCCTTCACGAGGAGCCGCCACGCACGGCGTCGGTCGTCTGGGATCTTGAATACAAATGGGACGACCGGGAGTGGATGGAAACGCGCGCCAAGCGAGACTCGTTGCAGGCGCCGATTTCCGTCTACGAAGTTCACCTGGGTTCCTGGATGCGGGTTCCGGAGGAAGACGACCGGCCCCTGACCTATCGTGAAACCGCGTTACGCCTGGCGGACTATGTAAAACGGATGAATTTCACGCACGTGGAACTGATGCCAATCATGGAACATCCGTTCTACGGCTCATGGGGATACCAGACCACAGGATATTTTGCTCCCACCTCGCGCTATGGTACGCCGCAGGATTTCATGTATCTGGTGGACTATCTGCACCAGCAAGGCATCGGGGTGATTCTGGACTGGGTGCCATCGCACTTCCCTACTGACGCGCACGGGCTGGCCTACTTCGACGGCACGCACCTGTTTGAACACGCCGACACGCGCAAAGGTTTTCATCCCGACTGGAAAACCCTCATCTTCAACTACGGCCGCAACGAAGTGCGCAGCTTTCTCCTCGCCAGCGGCCTCTTCTGGCTGGACAAATATCACATCGACGGCTTGAGGGTAGACGCTGTCGCTTCCATGCTCTACCTCGATTATTCGCGAAAGCAAGGCGAGTGGATCCCAAACAAATACGGCGGACGCGAAAATCTGGAAGCCATTGATTTTCTGCGCCAATTCAACACTGAGGCTTTCAAAGAGTATCCCGGAATCCAGACCATCGCGGAAGAATCTACGGCCTGGCCGATGGTGTCCCGGCCAACGTATGTGGGCGGGCTGGGCTTCGGCATGAAGTGGGACATGGGTTGGATGCATGACACTCTGGCCTACTTCTCCCAGGATCCCATCCACCGCCGCTACCATCACAACCAATTGACCTTCCGCATGTTGTATGGCTTTACGGAGAATTTCGTCCTGCCGCTGTCTCATGATGAAGTCGTACACGGCAAGGGTTCTTTGATCGGTAAAATGCCGGGGGACGAGTGGCAGAAGTTCGCCAACCTGCGGCTGTTGTTCGGATACATGTACGCCCAGCCCGGCAAGAAAATGCTATTCATGGGGTGTGAGTTCGGCCAGGTGCGGGAGTGGGCGCATGATACCAGCCTGGAATGGCATGTGGTGCAGTATCCGGTACACCGCGGCGTGCAGAACTGGGTAGAGCAATTGAATCGAGTTTATCGCGAGCAGGCCGCCCTGCACCAACTCGACAGCGACCCCGCAGGATTTGAATGGATCGACTGTAATGACACTGCCGCCAGCGTTATTTCCCTGCTGCGCAAAGCTAGATCGCCGGCCGACGAAATCGTGATCGTGTGTAACTTCACACCTGTGCCCCGCCAGGGATATCGCGTAGGCGTGCCGTCCGGTGGATTCTGGCGGGAGCTTCTGAACAGCGACGCTCACGAATACGGCGGAAGCGGTATGGGGAATCTGGGAGGCGTCCACGCCGAGCCCCAGTCCGTCCACGGACGCCCCTATTCGATCAACCTGACCCTACCGCCGCTCTCCGCCCTCTTCCTGAAACCCGAATAAGATCGCCGAGCTTGGCACACGAGACCGCCAGCGCAGAGATGTAGCTTGCTACGTCTGGGTTCGCGAAGCCAGCTCCTTCTCTACTCACCTTGCGATAAGCGCGACCCCGATGGCTTCGGGAGAATTGGCACGGCCCCAACCAAGCGCTGGCGAGCATTCACCCGTGCTATTCTCCCTCTAGTTAAAGATGTACGTCACGCGATGCGCATCCTGACCCGCTACATTCTGGGCGAAGTGATCGCCCATGCCGCTATCGGCATTGCGGTGTTCACGTTTGTGCTTTTTACGCGTGACCTGGGCCATATTCTCGACCTGGTCGTTCGCAATAGTGCGCCTTTGCCCAGCGTGCTGGAAATTTTCGTCTTCACGCTCCCGGTAGCTTTCACTTACACAATTCCCATGGGCGTGCTGGTGGGGATTCTCATCGGCTTAAGCCGCCTCGCGGCTGACAGTGAAATCACCGCCATGCGGGCCAGCGGCATCGGAGCCTGGACGATTCTGCGCGTAGTTTCGATTTTTGCCGTGGCTGCGTGGGCACTGGCCCTGTTCAATGCCGTGTATTTGGCTCCTGCCTCCCAAGCTGCGCTGGGCAGGCTTGAGGATCGGCTGAAAGCTTCCCAGGCGTCTTTTGAAGTGCAGCCCCGAGTTTTCTACGAAGGCTTCCCTAGACTTGTGCTTTACGTTCAGGACGTAAAGACGGCGCAAGGTGCTGCCATCTGGAAGGGCGTTTTCATCGCAGACATCAGTACGCCGGCATCGCCTCGCATTACGCTGGCGCGGCAAGGCATCCTCATCAGCGAAGGTCCGCAGATGCTCCACCTTCACTTAACTGACGGTGCGACGCACGAGACCGATCCCGCCTCGGCGGACCACTATCAGATCTCGACTTTCGATCAGACCGACATACCCATCCCGATCCCGCAAACGGATAACAAGGACCTGGAACCGGTCCCGGTGGCGGAACTGCCTACGGCAGAATTGCGAGCGCAGGCTGGCAGAGTCAAGAAGTTTGTCGCTCCCTGGTATTTCATCGAGTTCCACCGCCGTTTTGCGTTACCAACTTCATGCCTGGTGCTGGCTCTGGTTGGAATTCCGCTGGGGCTATCGTCGAAAAAAGGAGGCAAGTCGGCGGGGTTTGTGCTCACCATTATGCTGGTGTTCGCCTATTACTCGGTGACCCTGATCGGAGTTTCGCTGGCCCGTCAGGGAAAAGTGCCGCCTTCGCTCGGCGCGTGGCTGGCCAATATCGTCTTCTTCCTCTGCGGCGCATTTCTGTTGTGGAGAGTGGAGCGACGGCCGTTTGAGATCGCTTCGTTTCGCGCCCGCTGGAATCCCCTGAAAACCAGGCTGGCTCAATGGGGAAAACAACTGATCCGCTTTAACCGGCCGGAAGACGCTTTCCAACGGGCGTTCAAACGCCGCCGCGTCTTTAGCGCCACCTTTCCCATGCTTCTCGACGACATTGTGATGCGGGATTTTTTTCTGTATCTCACTCTCATCCTGGCGTCTTTCCTCATGTTATTGCAAGTGTTCACGCTTTTTGAGCTGCTGGGAGACATTTTGCGCAACCGGATTTCACCGCTGGTAGTAGGAGAATATCTGGTGAACGTCGCGCCTTTCTTCCTGTACAACGTCCTGCACTTGAGCATTCTGCTGGCTGTGCTTATTACCCTTGGCTTGATGCAGCGGTCCAACGAAATTACCGCCATCAAAGCCACCGGTATCAGTATTTATCGAGTCATTGTGCCCATCCTTGTGGTCTCGACCTTGCTGGCGAGCGGCCTGTTCTTCTTCGACCAGTTTTATCTTCCGCACGCCAACAAACGCCAGGATGCGCTGCGCAACCTGATCAAGGGCAAGCCCGCACAGACGTATCTGAATCCTGACCGCAAATGGATTTTCGGCCAGCATTCGACCATTTACTACTACCAGCTATTCGATTCCGACCGCAATCAGTTCGGCAATCTTTCCGTATTTCAATTTGACCCCGCGACTTTCCAGTTGACCAACCGCGTTTACGCCGACCAGGCGCATTGGGAAGACCGGCTGCAACGGTGGGTTTGCACCCAGGGCTGGGAACGAAGTGTGCACGGCTCGGCCATCGGCGACTACCGCACTTTCGACGTGGCTACATTTGCCGCCATCAGCGAGCCACCCGGATACTTCAAGAAAGAGGTGCGGCAGTCTTCCGAAATGAACTATGACGAACTACGGCGCTACATTCGCGACCTGCAGCAGAGCGGTTTCGACGTAGTGCGGCTCAAGGTGCAGCTACAGGAAAAATTCGCCTTCCCGCTAAATACGCTCATAATGGCGGTGCTAGCCATTCCGTTCGCCCTGGCCGCCGGAAAACGCGGGGCTGTCGCGGGAATCGCGACGGCCGTTGGCATCGGTCTGCTTTACATCATGATCTCGCGCTTGTCAGAGTCCATGGGAAACGTCAGCCAGTTGCCGCCGGTGCTGGCAGCCTGGGCTCCGGATGTGATTTTTGGGCTGGCGGGTGGATATCTGATCCTGAAAGTGCCGACTTAGGACAGGAGCGGTGGGTGCCCTCAGGGGTGGGGCAGAAAGGCTCTTGCCTCCAAGATCAACTTCGCCGTTCCGGCGGCTGTCCGGGGGGCGGGGTCCCGCCCGCCGGGACGAAGGCGAGACGCCCTGGGGACCGCCGGCAAGATGCCAGGCGCTACAAAACCAGCACGGGGAACGATCAACCAGAAACTATTTCGCCGCCACCGCCGAGGGCTGGCCGCCGGTGGTGACGGGCGAGCCTACCAATCCGAGCACGCCCACAGTCGAATCAAAGCTGAACACGGTCATGGTGGACGCTCCGAGGTTGGCTACATATAAATAGTCCGTGGTGCCCTGCGTGGTCGACACGATTGTAGTTCCTGTACGTAGCGTCACCCCAGCCGGAGTGCCTCCGGTTGAGATCGAAGCCTGTGTGTTGGCGGTTAAAACGCCGGTTCCCGTGGCAAGCTTATATTCTGAAATTTGATTGGACTGCCGGTCGACTACAAAAAGGAATTTTCCCGAAGGCGCGGCCACGATGGAAGTCGGCCCCAAACCGGCTGAAAAAGGAGAGCCTGAGAGCGGGGTGAGCGTACCGTCGGGGCTGGTGGGATTGCTGCAACTAGTCACAACCTGGTTACACACGGCAAACGCCGACACGTTGCTCGAGCCAGAGTTGGCAATGTAGAGAAATCCTCCGTCGGGAGTCACTCCCATGCCTGTGGGCGCGGTTCCGACCGTGACTGTCGTGCCGCGGGTAAGCACCCCCGACCCATCCACCGAAAACCCGGTCACAGTGCCGTCAAACTGGTTGGCTACGTACAAGAACTTTCCGTCCGGTGTTACTGCTATTCCAGCGGGGCCTGGATTACTGGGAGCGGAAGGGTCCGCCACTGGAACATCGGACCCGACCTTCGTGAGAGTCGTATCTTGAATCGAGAATACGGAGATGGTGCCGGAATCCGGTTTGCACTGCAGACCTTGATTGGCCACGAACAGGAAGTGGCCGCCCGAATCGATCGCCATAGCCAAGGGAATGAGACCAGCTGGCGCACTCCCGCTGGCCGGGCTCAGCGTGCCGTCGGATTTCACCGTATAAGCTGAGATACTTCCCGGGTTGTCCGGCAATGTGCATGGGGTGGGCGGAACCGTGGGTGTAATTGCCGGGTTGCTATTGACAATAAACAAGGCACTTCCGGAAGGAGCCAAAAGCATCGCCGAGGGTATCGTGCCGGTGGCCACCCCAGCGCCATTCGCAGTTAGGACGCCGGTCGCCAGGTTGATGGTGTACGCCGAGACCAGCGAATCTCCCTGTGTGCTGACAAACAGAGCTCCCGTGCCCGAAGAAGTCGTCGAACTACTGGTCTTGCACGCGTTCAAACCAAGCAGAAAAACTGGTACCAGCAACCCTGGCAGGAAACGAAACCTCGTCCCCATTCTTTATCCCTGTCCTCTCTCCAGTTCCCGAATCGCCCAACAGATATCATGCCGGCAGATCAAGATCCAAAAGTACCTTCATTTGTGTATCAGGAATGTCCGGGAAGAGCAAACAGCGCTGGATGGTTGGAACCAGCATGAAACAAGAAAGTTGCCCGCGGTTTGCTCACTTGGAACGGCTGACACCGGTCTCCACCGGGTTGGTCTGCGGACGAGCTTCCGCAGCGTCAGTGAGGTCGGACTCTGGTTCGGTACCCTCGCCCGGATTCTGACCGCCATCGGCCGCGGCAAGCGGCAGTCGGATCTCGACCTGCAACCCACCCTCGGAACGATTGGACGCTCTCACGCTTCCGCCGTGGAGGCGCACTGCCCGCTCGGTGATGGCGAGACCCAGCCCGGCTCCGCCAGTCTGGCGGCCACGCGCATCGTCAATGCGATAGAACGGCCGGAACAGTTTGTCGAGCGCATCCTCCGGAACGCCGGGTCCCGAATCGACAACCCGGATCACAGTTTCCGGGCCGCCAGTCCCGTGACCTCGCTCCATCGAGATCTCTGCGCAGGTCCCTTCCTGCGTGTAACGCGCGGCATTGCGCACCACGTTTTCAATGGCACTGTATAGCAAACTAGCCACGGCCATGACCCGGCAGTGGTCCTTGATTACACACTTCACGCCACAATTGCGGCCCTGGGCTTCGAAATCGGCATCGGCTGCGATTCCCTCGATCATTTCTCCAAGAAAAATTGGCGCCTTTTGCCGCGAGTCGTTACCGCTTTCGAGACGAGCAATTGTGAGCAAACCTCCGATTAGATCGTTCAGGCGATCGGCTTCCAGATCGATGCGCTCTAACGCGCTGTGCGCCTCTACCCCAGAACGCTGGCGGGCCAAAGCCGAGGCCACGTTGAGACGTGCCAGCGGCGACCTGAGTTCGTGGGAAATATCGTTCAGCAAGCGGGATTGCGCACTCACCGACTCTTCCAGCCGCTCAGCCATGGCGTCAAAATCACGCACCAATTGCGCCATTTCGTCGCGTCGCCGGGCAGTCAGTCCGCCCGCTCTTGCCGTGAGGTCGCCCGCGGCCAAACGCCGCGTTGCTGCTCGAAGGCGAACTACCGGCGAGGTCAAATATCGCGCCAACAGGTAACACACCAGCCCCGACGAAACAATCCAGATCAAAATGCTCAACCCAGGAACGCCACCCGGCCCGAACGGCCCGCTTGGCGGCAAGAAAGCCACCAGGGTGTAGCGATGCCCGCTCCCTGCAACCAGAACCTGCCGCCGGAACGGGCTGGGCATCAGACGCTGCCAGAAGTCGCGGGCCGGTGGGTTGACGCCCTTGCCCAGGGATTCGGCCCATCGCGGCAGGTCGCGCCCAGACATACTCTGCCCCCTTTCGCCCAGTAAATAGGCCCGCACATGCTGCGACTCGCGCACCTCGTCGAGGTAACGCCGAACCTCCGCCTCGCCGCCCTGTTCGTAAGCCTGCACCGCCTTGGTCAACACGTTGGCCTGTTGCGCGTCCCAGGTGGCCGACTCGCCGCGCTCGCGCATCGCCACGGTGATCAATATGGCCAGCACCAGGAACAGCGTATGGGCCACCCAGTACGACAGAAAAATCTTGAGAAACAAGCTTCTCATGACACGCTGCTCCTGGTCTTCTCTTGGGCAGTCTTGTCTTGAGCAATTCTGTCTGGGCTGGCTTTCTCGGACACGGGCTCCTGCGGCCGGGTGAAGATGTAACCTACGCCGCGGACGGTTTTGATGTGATCCACTCCCGAATCGGAATCGCCCAGCTTTTTTCTGATCTTGCTGACGTGCATGTCAATGCTGCGGTCAAAGGGCGAAAACTTCCGGCTGAGCACGATATCCACCAGCCGTTCGCGAGGCACCACCCGCCCAGCTTCACGCAGCAGCACGTGCAGTAAGTTGAACTCGACCGAGGTCAACTCCACCGGCTTTCCTCTCTGAAGGACAGTTCGGGTGCCGGGGTCAAGTTCGACCTCGCCCACGCGCAGCAGTTCAGAGGGCTGCCCGCTGCTCGCTCTTTCCGAGGTGCGCGTCCGCCGCAGAATGGCCCGAATGCGCGCTACCAGTTCACGAGGATTGAAGGGTTTGGGAAGGTAGTCGTCGGCGCCAATCTCCAGACCTACAATGCGGTCTACGTCTTCCCCACGCGCGGTCAGCAACAGCACCGGAATTCTCGACTTTTCACGCAGGCGCCGCAGAACTTCAAAACCGTTCAACCCGGGCAGCATCACATCGAGCACCACCAGCAAGTGGTCTCCGCTCAAAGCTTGCTCCAGGCCGCGATTGCCGTCAGGCGCAGATTCCACCTGAAAGCCCTCCGGCTCCAGGTATTCGCTGACCAGGCTGCACAGCTCGACATCGTCGTCGATGACTAGAATGCGATCCACAAGCTCCATTGTACTTCTACATCAGCGTGTCTGATCCTGCGGTAAAGAATTGTCAAGGCGGGAGTTTACCCTTTACAAAACTTTACTCCACTTGACCGACTCTTTACCGCCGCCGCACGAGGAAAGTGACTCTAATTGTTAATAGAGATGGGAAGGTTGCGGCGAGTCAAGGCGCCGGGCGGAGGAAGTATGAAATCGAATTATTTCAAGGTTCTGGCGGTTGCGTTGCTTCTGGCTGTGGTGGCCGCGATCGGAGTATCGCAAACCGTTAAACGCGTCCACATGCGGGGTGACGGCATGTTCGCTGGACCAGAGTTTGGCGGGCACATGCTCGCCTACTTTACCCGCAAGCTGGACCTCACAGATGCGCAGCAGGCACAAGTGAAAGACATCATGGCCAAGGAAAAACCGGCATTTCGCCCGTTGCTGCTGCAGATGGCGCAGCACCACCAGCAGCTGCGGCGGTTGGTGATGAGCGACGGCTTCGATGAAGCGAAAGTCCGTGAACTCGCTTCGCAGCAGACCCAAGCCATGACTGAACTCACTGTACAGAGAGCACGGGTGGCATCGGAACTGTTGCAGGTCTTGACGCCCGACCAGAAAACCAAGCTGACCGCGATTATCAATCAGCATGAACAACAGCTCATGAATCACGTGCAGGAGCAGGGGCAGACCCAGAGTCAGTAAAACGGTCATCGGTCTTCAGTCGTCATTTGGTTTCGTCTTGACGCAGCATCGTAGCCAGAAAGGAAATAAAAACCGTAGCAACTAACGCGGGTTCATCAAGAGCTCATCCGGGTGCTTGCGGAGAAGATGGCGTTCGGAGTCGGGACGGCCGTGCAATGCTGGACGATGGCGATCGAGGCGGCGCTCACAGACGCACCACTCACAGCGCTGGGCAGGCTGAATGCGGTTGATGAAATTGTGCAAAACTACAAACTCCTCGCCGGCAAAGTGCAATTCGACTAGCGACGAGCTAAGCGCTCTTCGCGGAGACAGAGACAGGGCCAATTCACATGGACGCAATATATCTTTACCTCATCGCTTCGAGCGGGTTCTTCCTGCTCGGCTGGGTTGTTCTGCTGCTAGTTGCGTACGCTCTCGCATTCCGGGGCGATTCGGCCTAGGCGGCGGCTTTCTTCGCCCGATCCAGGGGAACGACAATCCTGAAGCCGGTGCTGATAGAATCACATCTATTAGAAGCACATGCTGCCCAAAAGCCTGCGACCCCTGTTTCCTTACCTGAAGAAGTACCGCAACAGCTTCATGGTTGGCATCGTCTGTGTCTTCTGCAACAACGGAATCTGGATCCTTTTTCCCCTGGTCCTGCGACGGGCGATCGACGATCTTCGTCTGGGTGTGAATGAGCAGAAGCTGCTGACCTATTCCCTGCTCCTGCTGGCCGTGGCCGCGATCAAGGGTATCTTCCAGTTCCTGACGCGTTGGATCATGATCGGAATTTCGCGCGAGATTGAGTTTGACCTGCGCAACGACCTGTTCCGGCACCTGGAAAGCCTGTCATATTCCTACTATCAGCGCACTCGCACCGGCGACATCATGGCCCGGGCCACCAACGATTTGAACGCCGTCCGCATGCTGCTAGGGCCGGCCATCATGTATTCGGCCAACACGATCGTGTTTACCGCCGGAGCACTGGCCTTCATGCTTTCCATCAGTCCCAGGCTGACGCTTTATGCCTTCTTGCCGCTGCCGTTGGTGAGCATCGTAGTGCAGTACTTCGGCAAGCTGATTCACGAACGCTTCGAAAAAATCCAGGCGATGTTTTCGGAGATCTCGGCCCGGGCCCAGGAAAACTTCTCGGGTGCCCGCGTGATCCGGGCTTACGTGCAGGAAGATGCGGAGATCGCGGCTTTCGAGACTTCCAATCGGGAATACATTAACCGCAGCCTCAAGCTGGTCCGGTTGATGGGTATGCTGTGGCCCACGCTGGAAACCATGCTTGGACTCGCCATCGTCCTCGTGCTTTGGCTCGGCGGGCGCGAAGTTCTGAGCGGGCGCATCACGCCTGGCGGCTTCATCGCCTTCAATACCTACATGGTGCAGTTGACCTGGCCGGTGATCGCGCTGGGCTGGGTGATCAACATTTTCCAGAGGGGAACGGCATCTATGGGGCGTATCAATGAAATCCTGGTGGAGAAGCCCGAGATCGAGGATAGCCCGGAAATAAAGGCAGCGGGCGAGGGCGTCCGCTCCACACAAATAAGAGGCGAGATCGAGTTCCGCGGACTGAACTTTGCCTATAACGGAGTGCCCGTTCTGCACGACATTAATCTGCGCATCCCGGCGGGCAGCAGCCTGGCCATCGTCGGCCCTACCGGCTCCGGAAAGACTACGCTGGTCAGCCTTATCCCTCGTATCTACGATGCTGCGCCGGGAAGCGTGTGGATCGACGGCCAGCCGGTGGGGGAATATCGACTCGAGTCGCTTCGCCGCCAGATCGGCTTCGTGCCGCAGGAAACTTTTCTGTTTAGTGAAACTGTGCGGGAGAACATTGCCTTCGGACAGGAAAATGCCACGGAGCAGGAAGTAGGTTCGGCGGCGGAGGCAGCGAATATTGCCACCGACATCGAAGAATTTCCGGAACAATATCAAACCATGGTGGGCGAACGCGGGATCACCCTTTCGGGCGGACAAAAGCAGCGCACGGCGATAGCCCGCGCCATCATTCGCAATCCCCGCATCCTGATTCTCGATGACGCGCTCTCCAGCGTCGATACCCACACCGAAGACAAAATCCTCAACCATCTTCGCGAAATCATGCAGGACCGCACCACGATCTTCATCTCGCATCGCGTCTCCACCGTGCGCAATGCCGACAAGATCGCCGTGCTGCACGCTGGCCGGGTCGTGGAACTGGGCACGCACGAGGAACTGCTGGCCCGGAACGGGTACTACAGCGACCTCTACAACAAACAATTGCTGGAAGAGGAACTGGCAGAAGTCTAGACTCGGTCGTCGGCCATCAGTCGTCAAAGGCTGCGGAGACGTGCTTTTGCGGAAGACCGACGAGCGACAACTGCTGCTTGTGTTATCTGGGGTTAAAACTTTCTATGAAGCGAGTGCTCACGCCCGAGCTGCTGGACACTGACTCCGGCACGCGCGCTGAAATCGCCGCCTCGCTCGGTGACCTGCGGCGGATCAACCGCTGGTTCGGGGGCATCGCTACTACCGAACAGATGGTCCGGCGCGTGGCGCAGGCAATCAAGGTGTCGTCACTTTCACTTCTGGAAGTCGCGGCGGGATCTGGATATGTCCCCGCGACTGCCCGTGAGCGACTTCGGAACCAGGGATTAAACCTGCAGGTCACGTTACTGGATCGCGCCCCATCGCACCTGAACGGCGGAAATCGGGCGGTAGCCGCGGATGCCTGTGCGCTTCCCTTTTGCGACGCAAGTTTCGACCTTTTGAGCTGCACCCTGTTCGCACATCATCTAAGCACTGATGAACTCCGGCAATTTGTCGATGAAGCCTTGCGAGTCTGCCGAGTTGCGGTGCTGATTAACGATCTAGTCCGGCACGCGCTGCATACGTCGCTGGTCTACGCCGGCCTGCCGCTCTATCGCAGCCGCATCACCCGGCACGACGCTCCAGCTTCGGTTCGCCAGGCTTACACGCCGAAAGAGATGCGGGCGTTGCTGGCGCGAACTAGCGCGTCGCGCGTGGAGATTCATCGTCATTATCTGTTCCGCATGGGAGTGATAGCGTGGAAATCAAATGCATAGGCCCACGAGATTTGGCGGAAGGCTGCTAGTTGAGGGCTGAATGCTTCACTACGACCTCATCATCATCGGCGGCGGCCCGGCGGGCACATCCGCCGCCATCACTGCCGCCCGCGGCGGCGCCGGCGTGCTGCTGCTCGAACGCGGCCGATTCCCCCGCCACAAGGTGTGCGGCGAATTTGTCTCGGCTGAATCCCTCGGCCTGCTCACGAATCTTCTTGATCACGATCACGCGACGCTGTTGCGCGACGCAGTCCGAATTTCTAAGCTACGTCTCTTCCTCGACGGCCGCACGCTGCAGACGGCCGTGGACCCCCCGGCCGCCAGCATCGCCCGGCTCAACCTCGATGCCGCCCTCTGGCACTCGGCCGGGGGCGCGGGTGTGGACGCGCGACAGCAAGTCACAGTGCAGAGCGTCGGCGGCACTGGTCCGTTCCGTATCATGACCACGGCCGGCGGGTTTGAGGCGCGTGCCCTGGTGAACGCTTCCGGGCGATGGTCCAATCTGAATCTCCCGCCTACAGAAAGAGAGCGACGGGAAAAGTGGCTAGGGATCAAGGCTCACTTCGCCGAGCCCGCCGCTGAGCCCTCGGTAGATCTGTATTTCTTCGAGGGTGGCTACTGCGGGGTCCAGCCAGTTCACGCTAACGGGGAAAACGCAAGGGTGGTGGGAAGAGTGAATGCTTCGGCGATGGTACGCGCCGATGTTGCCAGCACACTGGCTGAAGTCTTCGCCCAGCATCCGGCATTGCACGAGCGCAGTCGACGCTGGACTTCCCTCAGCGATCCCGTAAGCACCTCTCCCCTGCTCTTCCGCAATCCGCAGCCGAACAGGGACGGGATCCTAATGGTGGGGGACGCCGCAGGTTTTGTGGATCCATTTGTCGGCGATGGAATATCTCTCGCCTTGCGCAGCGGATCGCTGGCTGCGCACTGCCTGGCTCCGTTCTTCGCGGGCGAGGCTTCCCTGTCCGATGCAGCCTCCCGCTATCGCGAACTCTACGGACGATCGCTGCTGCCCGTGTTCCGCGCGTCTTCGAAGATCCGGCAAATGCTGAGATTGCCCCGCACGCTACGCAAGCCACTGCTGATGCTGCTGGAAAATGCTCCCGGCATCACCCGGTTTGCCGTGAGAAAGACGCGGTAAACCAGCTTCGTCACACCGAAGTCGCCGCGGACTTGCAAATTAGGTATTCGCCCCCAAGAACTCCTAGCGAACCACCAGCACTTCGCGAACATTATCCCGGGCGAGAAAGAATTTGATAGAACCAAAATCGCGGAAAAGATTTTCTATGTTCCGATTGTTGAACACTCGTTGCAGACGAAAATTGTTTGAAGCTGCGCGCGGCGCCCCTTTTTTCGCCTCTCCGCGGTGATCGATAAGCTGCATCTCCAGGGTGTCCAGTCCAACAATATGGTAGCGGTAGCAGGGCGCGTCCGGTCCTGCTTCCTGGGTATGAAAAAATGCCAACAGGCTGCCGCCGGGTTTGAGCAACGACCACAGCCGTCCGACCACCGGCTTCACCAGGCTTTCGTCCAGGTAATCGGGCAGGTTCCAGCACAACACAATGTCGAACTGTGCCGCCGGAAATACCAGGTTTTCCTCCAGGAAGCGCTTACTGTCCAGAACCGTTTTGCCGGTCTCATCCTTTGTGACCAGCGACGGGTCCGTGGAGGAAACCAGCAGGTCGTCGCTGTAAATCTTGTGTCCCCGCTCGGTGCAGTAGCGGATGTTGGCGGGAGAGGTCGATCCCAGATCCAGCACGCACAGGGTTTCTTCTGAGTCCAGCTCTTTGACCAGTTGAGCCAGGCTGCTGGAGCGGCGCGTCAGCCGCTTCGATCCCTGGGCTGACCCGGGATTCTGCGCGGCGCTGTCGGATGAACTGCGAAAAAGTTTCATCAAGCTGTGTGCCACTGACGCCGTCGGTTGATGCTGGCGTCTGGTTCATTCACTTTCGGGTCTCACGCTGGTTTTAAGCTCTTATGATGAGTCGTAAGCGGAGCCCGGGGGCTGGACTATTTACCTTCGTTTACGTTAGCTTTCCCCGCAACCGCGGAACCCGCGCCTCCGGAAACAGCGCCGGCGGCAGCGGATGCGCTGGCGGTCGAAGCCGACTTGGCCCCATCCGTCTTTGCCCCGTCAGCCTTGGCGGTCTCTCTCTGAATATCAACCTTGCCCTTAAAGTACGCACCCTCTTCGATTGCAACGCGCTGCGTCGCGATATCGCCCACGACGACGGCTGACTTGGTTAGCTCCGCCCGCTCACTGGCGCGGATATTGCCCTCCAGCTTGCCCTGAACGATCACGCCCTTGGCATTCACATTGGCTCGCACTTGCCCGTGAGGACCAATGATCAACCGGTTCCCGGACAGTTCGATGCTGCCTTCCACTTGGCCGTCCACGTAAAGATCCTCGCTACCGGAGAGTTCTCCCTTGATGATGACGGATTTCCCAATGTGGGCAAACTCTGCGGTCTTCGGCGTCTCCATAGATTTCGGCCTCCTCGGCCCTGTTTACCACGTGACAGGTGCGCGGGAATTCCAAGTCACCTGTTATTACTTGCCAGATCCAAAACCATCAAGTCCAAACAATCAGGACGTCCAGAAAAATCAGATCCAAAGCAATTAATGGAAAGGAAACCCAGCAAGCTTTCGCGAACGCCATTCTGCTTCATCGAACTATATCTCACAGCGACCACCGGGGCAACCGGGCAAACGCTGAACCCGGCGTGAAACTGGTGGCTTTCACGGTTCCGGCCGTGTCCCTCGTGAGCCCCGCCTGCGGCCTCTTAGACAACACCTACGTACCGTTCTTCGTCTAATCTGGTAGGGCGTGCGTACCCTTATGAAGCTGATTCCCTCTCGGCCCGCTTCGCGACTCCTGTTCTGTGCGCTCGCGCTCACCACCAGTACGTGGAGTCCAGCCGAAGAACCGCCTGCGCTGCAGCCAAACGAACTGGTCAGGCGTGCCATCGCGAATGAAATCAAATCCGACAACCAGACTGCGAAATACATGTTCCGCGAGCGCAAGGAAACCCCCAACGGTTCCCAGACCAAACTCATGGTGGAAACCCGCGACGCCATGGTGGGCATGGTGGTGGCCTACAACGACCATCCCCTGAACCCCTATGAGCTACAGGGAGAGTATCGCCGGATTCAGCGTTTCATCGACGATCCCGGAGAGCTGGATCGCAAGCGCAAGAAAGAGAAAGAGGATTCCGAAAGGGTCAAGAGTATCCTGAGGGCCTTGCCAGACGCTTTCCTCTACGCATATGACGGAACTGACACGGGCAAACCGGGTATGGGAAAGCCGGGCGAACCACTGGTGCGGCTCAGCTTTCGCCCCAATCCGAAATATGAGCCGCCGACCCGGGTCGAGCAGGTCCTTACCGGTATGCAAGGCATCGTTCTGGTCGACACCCAAGAGCAGCACATCGCCAGAATCGACGGCACGCTCTTCCGGGATGTGGCCTTCGGGTGGGGCATCCTCGGCCATTTGGACCGTGGCGGCCATTTCCTGGTCGACCAGATCGATGTCAGTGACAACAACTGGACCATCAGCCGCATGGAACTGACTTTCACCGGCAAGGTTCTCTTGTTCAAGAGCCTTAATATCAAGTCGACTGAGGTTTACAGCGATTTTCATCCCGTGCCCGCGGATTTAACTTTTGCCCAGGGAGCAGAACTGCTGAGAAAACAGATGGCCACCGTGGCGGAGAATCAACCCTAGACCGCAAGCGTCAAGTGAGCCAGTAGTCCAATCCCCGCCCAAGGCCTATAATCTCTGAGGTGAACAGGCCCTTCGTCGGAGGTGTTTATGTCGGTTCGCACTCCGGTCGTCTCCCTTCTTCTCCTCTTTTTTCTCGTTTCAATTTCAATTTACCCCGCCGGGGCAAAAAATAAGAAGAAGCAACAGCTGCCCGACAACGTACTAAATGCACAGAGAGTGCTCGTGGTAATTCGCCCTGACGCGGGAGAGCCCCTGACCAATCCGAGGGCCAATCGAACTGCCCAGGATGAGGTAGAGAGGGCGATCTCCAAGTGGGGTAGATTCGATCTGGTGATGGACGCGTCGACCGCGGATTTGATAGTTGCGGTTCGAAAGGGACATGCGGGCGGCCCGACGATTAGCAATTCGCCGGCGGATAACCGTCCCGTCATCTTTCAACCGGGTGGTGAGCCGGGAGCTGGCGTCCGTCTCGGTGGCCAGCAAGGTCGTCCCCCCGATCTCACCAATCCCGGACTTGGACCCGAGGATAGAGGGCCACACATCGGCAGCCAGATTGGCCCATCGGAAGACATGTTTGAAGTTTATCTAGGCGGCATCGGAGATCCGCTGGATGCGGCGCCGATCTGGCGATATAGCGGCAAGAACGCCTTGAGTGGACCACAGGTCACCGCGGTCGAGCAGTTCCGGAAGGCGATTGAGGAGTCCGAGAAGCAACGCCAGCAGAAACCATAGGTTTCTTCACTAGCCGTATCGGTCCACTCTCACTGGCCCGCGATCGTCTCCTTACGTACCGTGAGCTTCTCGATCAGATCTTCGCGGATGCCGTATCCGGTCCCTGGTTTGTCGCTGACCGCGATTGTGCCCTGAGGACTGACTTTCACCTCGGGTTCGATGATGTCTTCCTTCCAATAGCGTTTCGAGGCTGACACGTCGCCCGGCAAACGGAAATTCTGCAGCGTGGAAAGCGCGATATTGTGGGCGCGGCCTACGCCCGATTCGAGCATTCCGCCGCACCATACGGGAATGTTATTGTTCTGGCAGACGTCGTGCACCTTTCTGGCCTCGCTGAACCCGCTGACCCGTCCGACTTTGATGTTCACGATACGGCAGGCGCCGGTTTCGACCGCGGCCGCGGCATCGCGCGCGTGGCGGATGGACTCGTCCAGGCAAATGGCAGTGCGCAGCTCCTTTTGCAGCCGGGCATGATAGTAAACGTCGTCGTTCCAAAGCGGCTGCTCAATCATCAGCAGCTTGAAACGATCGAATTTGCGCAAGTGCTCGACCTCATCGAGGGTATAGGCGGAGTTGGCGTCGCAGCTCAGCACAATCTCCGGCCAGCGCGAGCGAATCCGCTCTAGCACATTCACATCCCAGCCCGGCTTTACTTTCACCTTGATCCGGCGGTAACCTGCAGCGAGTTCGAGTTCAATTTTGTCCAGCAGTTGCTCAACGGAGTCCTGTATGCCGATGGAGACGCCGCACTGAATCTCGCGCGTCGTACCCCCCAGCAGCTTCCATAGGGGCTCCTGCTTCTGTATCGACTCCGCGTCCCACAGCGCATTCTCGACGGCAGCCTTGGCCATGCGGTGCCCTCGCACCCTGGCCATGAGTCCCGCGCTCTCGTGGGCAGCCGTTAGAGTGTGCCCCAACACTGCCGGCGCCAGGTAATGCTTGATGGTGGACCAGGCAGGCTCGATCCATTCCGAGCTATAAAACGGATCTTCGGCGGCGACACACTCTCCCCATCCAACCACTCCGTCGCACTGGACGGTGAGCAGCAGGATGCGGCGGCTATAGAGACGGCCGAAGCTCGTCTCAAAAAAATGGACGAGCGGCATCTGGATTTCGCGCAGGGTAATGGTTTCAATTTTCATGTGAATTTAGAACGAGTACATCCACTTTTCGTTCCAACGGCCCAGCAAGAACTTACCATTCCTCTGATGGTCCCGTTCGTATCCCAGCACCGCCAGGTCCTGGGAAAATGCCTGCAGAAAATCCTGGCGGTTACAGTCCTGGACTTCCTTGGCACGATCTCGCGTACGGGGCGAGGCTTTCCAGTCGTAGATCTGTTCCGGAACTGAAATTGTCCTTAGCGTCTCAAACCCGGGTTTAGGCGCCGCCCGCAATAGATTCTCAACCCGTTTCGACTTCAACCACCATTCCGCCACCAGCCGGTCTGAAGGCAGACCGCCCTGCAGTGGAGAAGAGGTTATCCCGTACTGGTTGACGTTGTAACGGCGGGCAATCGCTCCTAGGCGCTCGATGTTCAAATATGCATTCTTGATTTCCAGCGGATCAAATGTCCACTCGATCAATTCAAATCCACGGGCGAGAGCGTCTTCCCGCTGAAAAAGCTTGATTTGCCGTCCCAGCCCGGCGTTGCGATATTCCGCGCGCACCGCCAGCATCTGTGAATGCAAATAAGAATGTCCTCCGCGCGCGCCCGGTATGGCTAGCGCGAAGGCCACCACTTTCCCACTGTCAAACGCTCCGATGACCTGCCCGCCGATTTTCTCGGCCACGATAAACATACGCAGGGGCATCAGTTCTGCGTCGGTGAAATTCCAGACTTCCTTCTGCAACCCGACGCATGCCGACACCTCATCCAGATCGTGGCACTTGCGAATCACCATGGTATCTGAGGTCATCCCGCTTCACGCCCGCCCCCGTGCTGGTTTTCCCGCTTGTTGTCCCCTTCGTCGTCCCGCGCGTGGCGCTTTGCCTCTTGCCACAGCGATTCCAGCTCGGCCATGGACGCCTCCTGCGGGCCTCGTCCGGACGCGCGCAACTGTTTCTCCATCCACTGAAAGCGGTGCTTGAATTTTCTGTTGCTCTTTCTGAGCGCTGACTCAGGATCAAGCGAGAGATAGCGCGCGATATTCACCAGCACGAAGAACAGATCCCCTACCTCTTCTTCCAGGTGTTGCCGGAGAGCTTCCTGTACTTGCGCTTTGCCCGCGCCTGCAATGCCCTGGGAATGCGGCCGCGGACCCGGCGCGGGAAATTCTTCGAGACCCCGCTGCAATTCTTCCGTCTCCTCTTGCAGCTTTTCAAAAAGACCGTCCATATCGGGCCAGTCGAAACCCACATCGGCGGCGCGTGAACTGAGTTTGTAGGCTTCCATCAGCGCGGGCATCGATGTAGAAACACCAGCCAGTACGGACTCCAGTAAGCTCGAGTCCTTTCCCGTGCTGCCCGGTTCCGTCTGCCGCTTCTTCTTTTTTTCTATCTCTCGCGCCTTGAGGCTTTGCCAGTTCCGCAACACTTCGGATGAGGTTTCAGCCTTCACGTCGCCAAAGACGTGCGGATGGCGGTCGATCAGCTTGTTGGCGAGGCGGTCCAGCACGTCATCAATCGAAAATGTGCCCTGGTCCTTTGCCATCTGGGCGTAAAACAGAACCTGCAAGAGCAGATCGCCGAGCTCACCCGGAAGCTCATCCCAATCCCGATTGGCGATGGCTTCGAGAACTTCGTAAGTCTCTTCCAGCGTGTAGGGCTTGATGGAGTCGAAAGTTTGTTCGCGATCCCAGGGACACCCGCCCGGGCCGCGCAGGCGGGCCATGATGGAAACCGCACGTTCGAAGCGTTCCCCTGTGGTCGGCATGAGCCCATCACTCTAAACGAGAGCCGTGTACGTGGGCAATCAAGGCTGCGTTTCTGAAGTCGGATTGACTAGCACCAACACCCAGCCGGCGTCATTCCGAATCCGGGCTTCAGCCCAGTGAGGCAGCTGGCACGGATCTTCGCAGACTACACCCAAGATCCCTTCGTGGCTTGAAGGTCACTCAACATGCTGCGATGCCGGAGGGCGTTCAGTCGATGTGTAACCATATTAAGAATCATACTCTTGCACTGTATTTCTTAACCAGCAACGGCAAGGCTACACAAGTTCTGGCTACTTCCTGGGTTATCCTTGACAACCAAGGTCATCTTTTTCCGATCCCGAAACGGACGCAAGCTGGTGCTTAGAGGTACCGACCGGATCAGGCTCCTGACCTGATTTCGAAATGAACTACGTCCCCACAGTCCGGCGACCCCTGGAAGGCGAACACTTCCAAGTCATCGTCATCGGCGGCGGGATCAACGGCGTTGCCATCGCGCGGGAGTGCGCCCGCGCCGGACGCCGCACACTTCTGCTGGACCAGCACGACTTTGCCGCAGGCACCACCAGTCGCGCCACGCGCATTATTCACGGCGGCCTACGCTACCTGGAACACGCAGAGCTCGGACTGGTGCATGAGTCCCTGGTCGAACGCCGGCGCTTGCTGCAACAGCATCCGCACCTGGTACACCCGGTTCATTTTCTGCTGGCGCTTGATCAGGATAGCGGACGCAGCGCTCTCGCCGTGCGCGCCGGCTTGTGGCTGTACCGGCGCTTAGGTGGCGGCAGGCTGCGCGCTGATTCCAGCCACGAAGATCAGCACAAACTCGAGCGACTTCTCGACTCGAGCCGACGCTGGTCTGTTTTTAGCTACGAAGACGCACAGTGTGAATTCCCCGAGCGCCTGGTGGCGGAATGGCTGGTCGAGGCCATGGAAGCGGGCGCGGTGGCTCGCAATCATACCCAGGTGCTGGCCGTGGACGTCCGCCATCGTCGTGTAGTGGGTGTGCTCTTGCGGGATCAGATAAGCGGGAAGGAAGAGCGCGTCGAGGCGACCTGGATCATCAATGCCACCGGCCCCTGGGCGGACCGGCTGTGCCAGCGCTCCCAAATCAGTACGCCCCATCCCATGGTCGGGGGTATCCGCGGTTCGCATATCGTGCTGCCGCGCTTCGCGGGCGCGCCTGACGCGGCGGTGTACACCGAAGCCGTGGACAAACGTCCGATTTTTGTCATCCCCTGGAATGAACAAATCCTAGTGGGCACCACCGAGGTCGCCGACCAGGGCGATCCTTCCAAGGTGCAGCCCACTCCGGAGGAGATCGACTATTTGACACGCTCCCTGCTACACCTGTTTCCGCGGGTCAAGCTAACCGCTGGCGATATTCGTTACAGCTTTGCCGGAGTCCGGCCTCTTCCCTTTGCGCCCAAGGAGAAGGCCTCGTCGGTGACTCGCAAACACTATCTGCACGATCACGCACAGGATGGCGCGGAGCACATGATTTCAGTGATCGGAGGCAAGCTGACTACGGCGGCGGAACTGGCGCGGCAGTGTGCGGCAAGAATCGGAATATCGCGAAACTCTTTGAAGACGCTGGCCATCGTTTCGGCGAACGGCACCGAGCTTTTGCTCGACCGGTGGGTGGTTGAGATCAGCAACGCCGGGGGGATCAGCGATGCCGCGGCTCGTGGCATCGTGGAATGGCACGGCAAGCGGGCGCTGGAGATAAGCCGCATGGCGCAACGCGGCGCGGAACTGCGAGCCCCGCTTTGCTCACACACCGAACACATCGTGGCTGAGGCAATAGACGCCTTTGCCGGCGAGTGTGCGGTTACACTGGGCGATGTACTGCTGCGGCGCGTACCGGTGGCGTTAGGCGGCTGCTGGTCATCCGCCTGCAGCCGCGAAGCCGCCGCCCGCATCGGCGCCGTCCTGGGGTGGAGGGACAAGCAATCCGCCGCTGAACTGGAGGCATTCGAAGTCGAACGATCCGCATTCCTGCGCAAGCCCGCGCAGGTTAACGCCCTGCTGGAAGCCGCAGCAGACTGAGATTTTAGCTGGCCATTCAGGCGGCCAACTGCACCATTTTCTCTTCTATTCAGCCAAGGGTGCGCACCAGCAGTTCGGTCTTATCGGAGATGATTCCGTCCACTCCCCAACCGGCGAAGCGCAGCATAGCTTCGGGGTCATTTACTGTCCAGACGATAATTTTGAGGCCGGCCCAGCGGACCTCTTGCACCAGCTTTTCATCTACCAGGGAGTGATGAGCAATTACATAGTCCGCCGGCAGTTCGGGCCAGCGCGCAAGTTGGGACGAATTCTCACAAATGATTCCGATGGAGACCGAGGCATTGCGGGCCTCCATCTCCATCACAACTTCAGGAAGGAACGAAGAAACCACATATCCCTGCCGCGGCGAATATTCGTGCAAGGCCGCCAACACCTTCGATTCCAAATCTTCTACTTTGAGTTCGATATCGAGAAAGGCGCGCTGGCCATAACGCTGCAGGACCTGACTCAATCGCGGGAGTTGCGGCAACCGGCTGGCTTGAGCGTGTGAAATCATAATCTTGCCAACCTTGGGGTCGTGGCAGACCACTGCCCTCCCACACGCGGTAAGGCGCACATCAAACTCAAAACCGTCGCAGCCATGTGCAAGGGCGAGATCGAACGAATCGAAAGTATTCTCCGGGACACCGGTGGACGCAGATGCGCCGCGATGGCCGAGGAGCAGGGGAAGATTGGCCATTGCGCATTCTAAGATGGAATCGACTTAACGCTCGTAAATTTTTGCCGAAAGCTTAATCCAAATCGAAATCACGAATCGGCTTACCCGTGTCGGGACTTTCTTTCGCCTTCTTGACCGCTTCCTGGAACTTTTTCTCCAACAGATCGGAAGCATGCTTCTGCGCCTCCACCGACTGCCGAAAGATGGAATCACGACGGCTGTCCTGCTCTTTCATGGCTCGGGCAGCTTCCTCCATATCGGCAAACATCCTCGGCTTCACCGCAGCCGTGTGAGCGATAACTTCTTTGATTTCAGGGTCCACCTTCAGGACTGCACTGCAGCAAGGACAGGTGATCTCGAACGGGGAATCGCTCTTCGCCATGACCAAATCATACCCCAAAACCACTAGCCATGAGGATGGAGCTTGATGGGGAAGATCTTGAACAGGTTAAGCATTTCCCATCCCAGGAGAACGATCGAAACCACCACCACGAGAATGGCTATGGTTTCCCCAAAGTTCAATCGGTTGCGGGCAGGCTCAAAACGCCTGGCCACCAGTCCGAGAATATTGAGGGTGGCGAATCCGAAGACCAGCACCCATAAAATACTATATACGTTGCTTTTCTTGTCAACCTCTTGGAAGAGGATGACCAACAGGAATTGGAAGCGAAGACCCGACTCCAACCACGACGCAGGCACGGGGATAGAAGTCAGCAGCGCGGTCAGAGATAGGAGCATGGGCGCGGTGTCTGGGCGTCAGCAGAAAACAACGTAACGGCTTTGCTAAAGGAGACGATATTACCCTTTTCCGGCGGCGAAGTCAGCGGCATCCGGCCAGATTCAACGCGAAGGGTGCGAGATGACGGGAAAAGCGTCCATTCGGAGGCCGGCGTTCCGGTCTGCTGGCTGGAGTAAAATGTCGCGGGAATGAACAAACGAGTCCTCGGTTTACTCTGCGGTTTAGTTTGCCTGCTGATTCTGGCCGCAGGACCGGGCTCACGCGCCCAGACGGTCCCGGGCGGTGTTCAGCAAGGCGGTCTCAAGCAGCTCAGTCTCAACTGCAGAGCGCAAGCCGCCCTCTCCGTGGTTCGCGGCACGCTCAAAGTCAAGGGCTTGCGGCAACCAGTCAACGTGCTTCGTGACCGCTGGGGCGTGGCTCACATCTACGCCCGGAACCAGCATGACTTGTTCTTCGGTCAGGGATTCGTCGCGGCCCAGGATCGCCTGTTCCAGATGGAGTTGTGGAAGCGGTCAGGGCAAGGCCGGCTGGCCGAGGTCTTGGGCCCCACTGCTTTGCTGCGCGACATCAATGCGCGGTTGCTGAGTTATCGCGGTGACATGCAATCTGAATATGAAAGCTACTCGCCAGATACCAAGGAGATTCTCGAATCCTTCACAGCGGGAATCAACGCGTACATCGCAAGCCGTGTGGCATCAGGAGGGCAAGGGCTTCCAGTCGAGTTTCAAATTGCGGGCTTCCAACCTCAGCCCTGGAAGCCAACCGACTGCCTGAACCGCCTGGCAGCCTTCTCCATGACCGGCAACGCGTTCGCCGAATTGGCGCACGCGCAAGCTGCCGCCGCGGTCGGCGCCGATGCAGTGTCCCGGCTGTTTGATTTCGATCCGGCAGTGAAGTTGGATCCCGCGCCAGCAACAGACCTGGCTGGGCTCGCCCCCGCTCTGCTGCGCAATCTGGTGGGAAGCGATACCCACATCAAGTTTTCGAAATACCCAGCGCAGGAAAGCAATAACTGGACGGTCTCGGGCAAGCTGACTCGAACCGGCAAGCCCCTGCTGGCAAACGACCCGCACCGCGTCATTGCCGAGCCATCGTTGCGTTACCTGGTGCACCTGGTCGCGCCCGGATGGGACGTGATCGGCGCGGGAGAGCCGGGGCTGCCCGGAGTGGCGCTGGGACACAATCAAAACATCGCCTGGGGCTTCACTGTTTTCGGACTCGATCAGCAGGATTTGTATGTAGAAGACTTGAACCCGGCCAACTCCTCTCAGTACCAGACTGCGCGGGGCTGGGAGAACATGCGGTTACGGAAAGAAACATTCGGGATTCGCGGCGGTCCCTTGGTGGAGGTGAAATTGAAGTTCACGCGCCACGGCCCGGTGCTGTGGGAAGACGGAAAACGGGCTCTGGCCTTGCGCTGGGTAGGCGCGGAACCCGGAACTGCGGGTTATCTGGGTTCGCTGGCGGTAGACCGCGCGCAAAACTGGCAGGAATTTGAAGCTGCGATGCCACGCTGGAAAGTCCCTTCCGAGAACATTGTCTACGCCGACCGCGACGGCAACATCGGCGAGCATTCGGTGGGCCTCGCCCCGTTGCGTAGGAACTGGAGCGGACTGTTGCCGGTACCAGGCGCAAGCGGCTACGAGTGGTCCAGATTTGTGCCCACGGCTGAGCTGCCACATCAGTTCAATCCGGCTGCTGGATTTGTGGCCACGGCGAATCACAAAATGATTCCCGAAGGGTATCCCTACAATGTGGGTTACTCCTGGGCGCCACCTTATCGTTTCCAGCGCATCACTCAGGTGCTGCAGCAAGCGCAATCGGGCGACAAACTGGACGTGGAAGCCCTAGAGCGGCTGCAGTCCGATGTGCTCTCGCTTCCAGCCCTGCAATTGATTGACCTGTTGCGCCGGACCGTCGCGCGCGAGCCATCCAGCCCTGCCGCCGAACTCCTGTTGCGGTGGGATGGCGAAGTTAAGCGTGACTCGGCGGCCGCTGCACTATCTGAAGTCTGGCTGCAGATCGTCACGCGAGAAACAATGGACCTGGCAGTACCACCGCCGGTCAGGTTGACGGTCGAGGATTGGTCTCCCCATCAGGTCCTGGGCTTTCTCCAAGACAGCAATCATCAAGGAGTAGCAACGCTGGCGGCGACCCGCGACGCCATTCTGCGAAAAAGTTTGGACCGAGCCTGGGGCGAGCTGGAAAGGCTCCAGGGTCCGGACCCTGCAAAGTGGTCGTGGGGGCAGATGCACCGCGTCCACTTTCGCCATCCCCTGGATCAAGTATCGGAGGCGGCCGCTCTCATGGATCTGGGCCCAGTGCCCCGGCCCGGCGACGATTACACAGTGAATGCCACGGGATACTCCGGCGATTCGTTCGACCAGGTCTCAGGCGCGAGTTATCGCGAGATCCTCGACCTCAACGACTGGGACCATTCGGTCGCGGTTAATGTGCCCGGCCAGAGCGGGCAGCCCGGCAGCCCGCATTATTCAGATCTGTTGCCGCTCTGGAGCGAAGGAAAATACTTTCCCCTGGTGTACTCGCGAGAAGCGGTCGAGAGAGAAGCCACGGACAAACTGATGCTGGAACCGTAGCAGAGTTTCTGATTTCCAGTTTTCTGGGCTTAGACTTCTAATGATTTAAAATCAACCATGATGATAGATACTGCGAAACTGCTCGTATTCTTAACCGCAGCGGTTCTGCTCGCAATCGCCCCGGGACCAGGGATGCTTTATGTTCTAGCGCGAAGTTTGGCCGGCGGAAAACGGGAAGGGGTACTTTCCGCGCTGGGTACTTTCGGCGGCGGCATGGTTCATGTCTTAGCGGCCGCAGCGGGCGTTTCCGTAATCCTGGCGAAATCAGCCGTGGCCTTTGCAGTGGTGAAATATCTCGGAGCCGCCTATCTGTGTTTTCTCGGCGTACGAATGATTCTCGATGCCCGTCGAGGCGCACAGCAGAGCAATGGTGAAGTCCTGACCCAAGCCACAATGTCCCGCCGAGATCCTTTCTGGCAGGGCGTGACCACTGAAGTTCTCAATCCGAAAACCGCGCTCTTTTTTCTCTCTTTCATACCTCAATTCGTGAACCGGGAGAGCGGGCACGTATTCGTGCAGTTTTTATTGTTAGGCAGCCTATCGGTGGGGCTGAACACCTCGGCAGATCTGGTCGTCACCGCACTAGCCGGCCCACTAGGCAACCGTATTCGCTCCTCGTCCACGTTCTGGCGGCGTCAGCGCACTGCGACTGGAGTGATCATGATCGGGTTGGGAACGTACCTGGCAACGAGAGAGAAGTGATCGTAATCGCTACAGCGAAATTATCTGGTGGTCCAGGCAGTCGGTACGGATCGTGTCGTAGAGATCTCTTAGCAGCTGGACGCCGTGGCGCGCCGCGAAATAGATGCCGCCGATCTCGCGCTCCTGCAAAACCTTATTGGGATAGAGCGCATTACTGAGCAGTTCGGCGTGGCGGCCCAGGACTTCGCTCTGCCGCAGCTCGGCGCGAGCCGCCCGGGAACGCAGCTGCTCCAACTGATGCTGTATCTTGGACCCGGCGTTGGCAGCGGCTTCCACCAAGGTCTTGTCCAGCCGTTCCAGAGACTGCTGAATCGTAGCCAGAGATTTCTTCGCCGAGGCTTCCGCCTGGTCGAAGGCGGACTGCAAGTCCGCCGGCAGCGTACGCTTCGCTAGGCTCTCCCGCAGCTCTTCCGGGCCGCGGAAAATATCGGGAACATGCAAACCATAACGCTCAAGTAATACCTGAGGTTTCGTTTCCACGATAGTGGCGGAAAACCTCGGAAGAATCGGGGTTACCCGTCCCAGCAAGGCTTTGTAAACGACCGCTCCTTGTCCGAAGTAGGCGACTTCAGCAGACCCGCCTACATAGGCCAAAGTCGGCAGCAGGTAGTCCTGTACCACCGGCCGCAGCAGCACATTGGCACTAAACAGGTAGGGCTCCGATGAGATCCGCCCCAACATTTCAGCGTGCGGAATCTCTTCCTCTCCGGCCAGAAAGTCAGTTTCAGCCGCTGCCCCGTTGGAACGCCGATGTACCGGCGTACGAACTCCGTTCCGCAGCATGAACAGAAGCGTGGAAGACGGCGTAACTCTCACCTGCTGGTGATACCCAGCCGCTTCAAGTCCCTTTCCACGAGAGAGGAGAGCGTCATCCAGTTCGGCGGCACGCTCAATCGCCGCTAGATAAATGGGCTGGGCAATTTGTTGCAACTCGGGATCGGATGCATCCAGTAGCACCACACCCCAATCCGCAAACAGACGTGAAAACAGACGAGCGAATGCGCTGCCAAAGTTCTCGCCGGGACGATAGGATTCGCGGAGAAACCGTGTAACCTCGGAATCGCTCAACGATGCCGCTGCAGCTTCGACCAGCGGCTCAATTTCAGGACCGAAAGTCACCGTGCCCACCGGAGCGTCGTGCGCGCCCTGCGTCGGGGCGGTCAACTTCTGCACCGACCCATCTGTTGCAAGAACTGAAACGTGACTGATCTCAGCTAGATCGTGATCCGTAGTGGCCAGCCAGAACACAGGCACGCTGTCGCAACCTGCACTCGTCGCTTCATTCGCCAGCTTGACCGTAGTCAGCGCCTTGAAAAGGGAAAACAGCGGGCCGCCAAAAAGTCCTACCTGCTGCCCGGTGACCACCGCAGACGCCCCGCCGCGAAGACGAGCAATGTTTTCCAGAGTCTTAGGCGATGCGCCCCACGCTTTGTTCTGCCGTTCCAGAATGTCCGCGACTCGCTCCCGTCGGACAGAGTCATAACGCACCGCAGATGTTTCGTCTTTTAACCACTCGGCAAAGTTGGGGGAGCGGGAGTAGAACGGCTGAATGGAAGGAACCCAGGAAAGGAAATCGGTGAAAAGTGGTGTGCTGTGCGGGATCTGGCGGAATGGCAGACACTGCGATTTCACCGGCAGCTCTCCTGACAGCGCCTCTTCTTACATGGTTGGACGAAAGAATTCATGGGTTGGTCAACACCCTCGATGGTACAAGTAGGTGCCGTAGTTCAGATGTCCGAAACGGCGGCAGGATGCAAAAGCTCGTTAGTGTGAGCGCGTGCGTCCCGCTCTTGCTGCGGAGGAGGCACCCTCAGAGCCTGGGATCTTCCTACTGCTGCTGCTGTTCCTGCTGCATGTTCTTCACCGGAGGTGGAGGTGGTTCCTGCGCCTTTTCGACCAGTACCGACCACTCTTCCGGGACCGGAAGTATCTGATCGAGCTCCGGAGCTTCTGCCGAGGCGGTCACCCGCACGGCTACGGACAAGTCGCTGGCAGTATGTCCCCGGAAGATTCCCCGGGTCGGGGGCACATCAGAATAGTCGCGGCCAATGGCGGTGCGAATGTGGCGGTCGCCCGTCAGCAGACAATTGGTGGGATCGAATCCCACCCAGCCCAAAGGCGGCAGAAATGCTTCCACCCAGGCGTGAGTTGCGTCCACCACCGAGCGGTCGTGGTCCTGAGCGCGGCGGTAGAGATATCCGCTAACGTAGCGGCAAGGAATTCGCAGGCTGCGCACCAGGGCGATCATAATGTGGGCAAAATCCTGGCATACACCCTGACGGCTCTTGATGGCCTGGTCAATCGGCGAATCCACTTTCGTGCTCTTAGGCACATATTCGAACCAGTCGTAGAGCCTTTGATTAAGCTCTCGCAGGAGGCTCAGAGGATCATCCCGGCGGCAAACTCCCAACTGGTTAGCCAAATCCAGCAAAAGCGGCGTGGGTTCGGCGAATTCGCTGGGCAAAAGCATCTCCCAGAAGTCTCCCATTTGCACCATGGAATCGGCTTCAGCCCAGGCGTCCGTCGGCAAAGAGGTTGGGATATCGGCCATGGGCTGCACATCGAGCAGAGACTCAGCCACGATCACAAGGTAGGAGTGCTGTCCGGGAATGTCAAAGTGGTGGATGTTATTGCCCACATGATCGCGGTAAGCGAACACCCGGCAGCGCGGGCTTACCGCCAAGTGGAATGTGAGACAGCGCTGGTTGCCTTCGCTGCGCGGGTGCATCCGCGCTTCCATCACGCTCTCACTGACCGGAGAAGCGTAGTGAAATTTCGTCAGATGCTTGATGGAATAGAACATAGATGAATTCTTCCCTTAGCCTGTTCCTTCTTTAGCTTTTCTTTATTAACCAGCCAAAGCAGTATGGATGGAGTAGTTCACATAGAGCTCGTAGATGGTCTCGTGGATCTCGCGGCACTGGCCCAGAATACCCTGCAAGTAGGCGTCTACATCTTGGGACAGAATTTCCGAAATTTGTCCGAAACTGAGCGAGGCCTGTAATCGGCCAGCCAGTCGGGTCAGCTGAACCGCCCGCCGCTTTCCGCCCTCCCCGTGAATCGCTTCTAGCGCGTTGTGCAAGCTGTCGATGGAATAGCGCAAGGAGTGCGGAAATTCCTCATTCAGCAACAGAAACTCAATGATCCGGTCGGGACTGAAATCGGCCGTGTACACCTTGCAAAAAGCTTCGAACGCGGTGCAGGAGCGGAGCAGGCCAATCCATTCCAGGTACTCGCTGGCTTCAGGTGTTTGATCGGAAAAGCCCCAGAATTCGCGGTGATACAAGTCCAGGATGGTGGCCGTGGCGCAGGCTCGCTCAATGTAGCGACCCACCCGGATAAAATGCCAGCCCTGGCCGTGACTCATGGTCGAATCTGTGACTCCTTGAAACAGATGCACACCTTCGATGACCGCGAGCAAGAAGTCTGATGGCAGTACATCATCAGTCTCGTTCGGTTTGCGGCGCGTGACCTGGTGGAACAGGTGATTGAGCCTCTGCCACTGATCGGTGCTGATCTCTTCACGCACTTGGCGCGCGTTCTCGCGGGCGGCCGTAATGCAAGAGGTAATGGACGAGCGGCTGCCAGGGTCAAAAGTAAGGATTTGCGCCACCTGGTAGGCGTCACCGCTCCAAGCCAGGTTGGGCGGGTTTCCCAGCGCGGCCAGAACCCGCCGCCAGCGGCGGTCTGCGCTGGCGGCGGACTCATCCAGCATCAAATTGAGATTCACGTCCAGCAGCCGGGCGGCATGCTCGGCGCGCTCGAGATAACGGCTCATCCAGTACAAGTTGTCAGCGACTCGAGAGAGCATGGCTTATTGGTTCAGCACCCAGGTATCCTTACTTCCGCCGCCTTGCGAAGAATTCACCACCAGCGATCCGCGGCGCAGGGCTACGCGGGTGAGCCCGCCTGGAACGATGGTGACTTTGTCTCCAAACAGAACGTAGGGACGAAGATCCACGTGCCGGGGCTGCAGTACGTCGTCAATAAAACATGGCGCCCGCGAGAACGTAATCGTGGGCTGAGCAATATAGTTGCGCGGATCGGCGAGGATGCGTTCGCGAAACTCCTGCTGTTGCTCGCTGGTGCTGTGGGGCCCGATCAACATGCCATAGCCACCGGATTCTCCCACCGCTTTCACCACCAGCTTGTCGAGATTTTGCAGAACATGGTCGCGCTGTTTGGGATCAGTGAGCAAATACGTTTCCAGATTGTTCAGCACCGGATCTTCGCCCAGATAGTACTTGATGATCTTGGGCACATAGGCATACAGCGCTTTATCATCAGCCACGCCGGTGCCGAAGGCGTTGGACAAAGTCACATTCCCGGCGCGATATGCATTGAATAGGCCGGCCACGCCCAGCACCGAATCCGATCGAAAGCCCAGCGGATCGATGAAGTCGTCATCCACGCGCCGGTAGATGACATCCACACGCCGCAATCCAGTGGTAGTCCGCATGTAGACGATATTGTCATGCGTCACCAGATCGCGGCCCTCCACTAACTCGATCCCCATCTGGCGGGCCAGATAGGCGTGTTCGAAGTACGCCGAATTAAAGACGCCCGGGCTGAGCAATACGATGGTGGGCTCGGGCCGTCCTTCCGGCGCCAGTGACCGCAGCGTGCTCAGCAAAGCCTGGGTGTAATGCTCGATGGGCCGGACTCCCTGCAGGCGGAACAGATTGGGGAAAATTCGCTTCATCACCCGTCGGTTGGTCAGCATGTAGGAAACGCCACTGGGCACGCGCAGGTTATCTTCCAGCACCACGAATTCGCCGCTGGGCAGCCGGATCAAATCGGAGCCGACCACCGCGATATAGACGTTGCGCGGCACCTGCAATCCGCGCATCTGGCGGCGAAAGTGCTTGCAGCTGTAAACCACTTCGCGGGGAACCACTCCTTCGGCAAGAATGCGGCCTTCGTGGTAAATATCCCGCAGAAACAGATTGAGAGCAGTGACCCGCTGCGTCAATCCACGTTCGATGTGGGTCCATTCCGCGCAGGTGATGAGGCGAGGCAGAAGATCGTAGGGAAAGATTCGCTCGGTTCCCTCCTCCCGGCCATATACCGTGAAGGTGATGCCTTGATTCAGGAATGAAAGGTCGGCGGAATGCTTTCGCCGCCGAATCTCGTCGGCCGGTAGGGAGGAAAACATCTCCAGCAATGGGGCGTAGTGCGGGCGGGGTTTGCCCGGGTGTTCAAACGTCTCATCGTAGGCGCCGTCGACGAGATAATTGTGCAGAACGGGATGGTCGAAGCGGCTAATTTCCGCCAAACCCATGGCGAAGTATAAGGTGGGCGATTGCGGCTAAGCAATAGAGTTATGGCCAGTTCTCGAGCTTCCGGCTAAAGTCATCCTAACGGTCTTGCAGGCGACTGCAAGACAATAGAGTTAAGGCGAGCTGCCACAACTTTATCGATACGGCGCATCAGCAAAATAGTGGGCAGGAATTGCGGGAAGCCTGAAGGCTACCGCAGCGGTGAGAACCGCAGTATGATTCACGTTATCCAGAGGAAAGTATTTGGCTTCGTCTCCCTTTATCCGTGCCGCCCATCACATCGGGCAGCACACCTTTCGGCAAAGGCATCTGAGCCGACGACGCGCAATAGGAGAAAAAGATGATTGCCTTCTCGGTGAACGGCAAGCACGTCAATCTTGACGTGGATCCTTCCACTCCGTTGCTTTGGGTCATCCGCGACCACCTAGAGCTCACGGGAACAAAATACGGGTGCGGCATGGCCCAGTGCGGCGCCTGCACCGTGCATATCGACGGCGAGGCAGTGCGCTCGTGTGTCGCGCCGGTATCGCGAGCGACTGGCAAAGCGGTGACGACAATCGAGGGCCTGTCGTCCGATCTGAGCCACCCACTGCAACGCGCGTGGATCGAAGAGGACGTGCCTCAGTGTGGCTACTGCCAGTCGGGACAACTGATGAGTGCGGCTGTGCTTCTGCGCGAGAAACCGCAGCCCACGGATGAAGACATCGATCAGGCCATGACCGGCAACATCTGCCGCTGTGGAACCTATCCACGCATCCGAAGAGCAATCCACCGCGCCGCCGGCATGGTGGCGAAGGCAGGTGCGCGGTGAGCACACGACAAATTAGTCTTGAGCACGACAGGTCTTCTGAGCATCTGAGCACTGGAATGAAACGCCGCGAATTTCTGAAATTTTCTTTGGCCGCAAGCGGTGGCTTGCTGATCGGATTCTACTTGCCCGGAACCGGCAAACTGGCATCGGCCCAGGAGTCCGCGAACGCTTTCGTGCCGAACGCTTTTGTGCGCGTCGGCACTGACGAACGGGTGACGGTCATCGTAAACCACTCGGAGATGGGGCAAGGCGTCTATACCTCGTTGCCCATGCTGCTTGCCGAGGAACTCGATGCCGATTGGTCCAAGGTGGGCTTCGAGTCTGCTCCGGTCGATCCCAAGTACAATCACCCCGCCTTCGGCATGCAGATGACTGGAGGAAGTTCCAGCGTGTGGTCAGGCCTTGAACAATTCCGGCAAGCCGGGGCCGCCGCACGCGCCATGCTGGTCGCGGCTGCGGCTCAGCGATGGAATGTCGATCCCGAGTCCTGCCGCACCGAGTCAGGTGCAGTCTTCGATACTTCCAACCGAAAATTGACCTACGGCCAGCTGGTGGCCGAGGCAGCAAAACTGACCCCGCCAGAGCATGTCCAACTGAAAGACCCAAAGACTTTCAAGCTGATCGGCAAGCCTATCAAGCGCCTCGACACAGGGGTGAAGTTGAACGGTAAGGCGGTCTTTGGCCTGGATGTAAAACTGCCGGGAATGCTGACGGCCGTCGTCGCCCGCCCTCCGATCTTCGGGGCGACGATGAAGAGCTTTGACGACGCCAAGGCGCGCTCCATGCCCGGCGTCCGCAAGATTTCGCAAGTTCCCTCGGGAGTCGCCGTGATTGCCGACACTTTCTGGCAAGCCAAGGTGGCGCGCGACGCTCTTCACGTGGAATGGGATGAGGGCGCCATGCACGCGTTCAGCACCACCCAGATGATGCAGGATTTCCGCGAGCGGGCAAAGTCGCCGGGCGTGAGCGTCCGGAAAGAAGGCGATGCGCCAAGTGCCTTAGCCAATGCTGCCAGGAAGATCGAGGCTGTGTACGAGGTTCCTTATCTCTCGCATCTGATGATGGAACCGCTGAATTGCGTTGTGGACCTACGTCCGGATTCCTGCGAGGTCTGGACCGGATCGCAGTTTCAAACCATCGACCGTGCCAACGCCGCGAAAACCGCCGGTCTGCCCAATGAGAAAGTTCAGCTGCACACTACCTTCCTGGGCGGAGGCTTTGGCCGTCGTGCGAATCCGCAGTCGGACTTCGTAGTGGAGGCGGTCTACGTAGCCAAGGCGATCGGGGCTCCGGCAAAGGTCCAAGTAGTGTGGACGCGCGAAGACGATATGCAAGGCGGTTGGTACCGCCCGGCATTTCTGCATGCAATCGAGGGCGGCATTGACGCAACAGGTAATCCTGTAAGTTGGCGATCGCGCTCGGTGGGCCAGTCGATCATGGCTGGCACGCCGTTTGAAGCGATGATGTTGAAGGGAAAGGAATACGATCCGGCATCGGTCGAGGGCATTGACGATCTTCCCTACTCGATCCCAAATGTGGCGGTTGAGTCTCACCAGGTTGCTGTCAATGTTCCAGTCCAGTGGCTTCGTTCCGTAGGACACTCCCACACTGCGTTTGCCGTGGAGTGCTTCATTGACGAACTCGCCGCCCTCGCAAAAAAAGATCCTTACCAGTTCCGGCGCGAGTTGTTGCTGAAGCAGCCTCGGTATCTCCGCGTCCTGGATCTGGCGGCGCAGAAAGCAGGATGGGGCAAGCCGCTGCCCCATGGCATTGGTCGGGGAATGGCCGTGCACTTTGCTTTCGGCAGTTACTTAGCCCACGTGGCCGAGGTCTCCGTCACTGACGGGAAGATAAGAGTGCACCGCATGGTGTGTGCGATTGACTGCGGTCAATACGTGAATCCCGGCATTATTTCCGCGCAAATCGAAGGCGGAGCAATCTTCGGCGCGTCAGCCGCGCTCTTTCAGGAGCTCACATTTGAAGGCGGCCGCCTGCAACAGACTAATTTCAACACCTTCCCCGTAATGCGCATGAACGAATGTCCTGAGATCGAAACCTACATGGTGGAGAGCAATGAGAAGTCCGGTGGAATCGGAGAGCCGGGCGTCCCCTGCGCCGCGCCGGCGATCGCGAACGCCTTGTTTTCCGTAACCGGAAAACGGATCCGGCGGTTGCCCATCCGTCTGACGGAGGCGGCATGAAGCGCCCCAATACAATCAGGCTCTTAACGACCACCGTGATCGCAATTGTTGCGGTCAGCGGCATGCTGTGGCTCCCGCGCTCCATCGCCACGGCCGAACCGCCTGCGCTTAACGCTCCTGCACCCTCGCCAAGTGGCGATGGGGCGCTTTTTGCTGCGTTCGTTCCCGTGCTGAGGCACCCGCGATGTATGAACTGCCATTCCCGGGGAGACTTCCCCCGGCAGGGCGATGACGGCCATCCGCATGCCATGGACGTGCGTCGCGGCCCCGAGGGTCACGGAGTAACGGCGGAAAAATGCAGCGTCTGTCATCAGGACCATAATCTTGCTGGCGCGCATCTGCCTCCCGGCACCCCCAACTGGGGCCTGCCACCGGCCAACACACCAATGATCTGGGAAGGTTTGACGGATGCGCAGATTTGTCAGTCAATCAAGGATCCGAAGCAGAACAAAAACCGGAACCTTGAGCAACTTGTTGAACACCTGACGGAAGACAAATTAGTGATGTGGGCCTGGAATCCCGGAGAGGGTCGAACTCCCGTCCCCATGTCGCACGATGAGTTTGCCGCGAAGGTAAAGCAATGGCAGGCCGCGGGAGCACCCTGCCCGTAGGACTGCGAAAGAAAATCCCAAGACTCGCCGCCCACTTCCCTTGCCGTGCAGCGAAAACCGTGCCACCAGACCAGAGAGTTACTTCGCGTTGGAGAAGTCTTCCACGGCAAACAACTGGCCATTGCGCTCCACAATGCCAATACCCATCACATTCATGTCTGTATCCAGTATGTTCGCTCGGTGCTGCGGCGACTTCACAAACTCCGCGTGGATTGTTGACGCGTTGGGTCCCAGAGCAACGTTCTCAGAAAGCCAGACGAAGTGCGCACCCGCCTGCTTTACCCGGCTGGGAAGACTAGGCTCGCCTGGAAACTGATGGGAGAGCGCATCCTGACGCGCCATCGCACCGGCATGCTTGCGGGCCGCGACGGCCAAAGCATCATTCCAGTGCAGCGCCGGCAATCCATGAGCCAGCCGCTCCCGATTAGTCGACTCGAACAGCTGCCGCTCCGGGCTTGCGGCTTTGTTCTGCGCCACGCTCACCGCTGATAGAAAAATCAGACAGATCGTCAGTAAAACCGCGATCCTGGATGAAATCCTCATGGTCAACTCCTAGCCCTGATTTAAGACCATTTTTCGAGGTTTGCCGCGTATCCAGAAGGGCACCGCCCACTCCCCTGTGCAGCATCTTCGGTAACATCGCCGCATCTAATGGTAGATAGATTGACTTCCTGCGGGTCACAACCTAGATTGGAAGTGGCTCTTTGAGTCGTGCTCAAAAGAGCTTTGTTCTTTGCAAGGCCATCCCACCAGTGGGGGCGTCACGGCTTCGACGGAGATGCTTTCGGCCAAGAGGCATGCCGGGGTGCACACACCCGTAATCGCGTGCAAAATGATAATTGCCAATCAAGAAATGGCATACGCAGCCTAATTAATTAGGCAGCCGTCTTCCGCAGCTTTGCCCTTGGGCTGCGCGCGGACGTCACACAGAGGGCTGGTCTTCCCGGCTACGTCTGGGTCGGGAGGACGAGATTTTTCAGGCTAGCGAAAACCGTTTCTTGTCCGTTCTGAGCGGGGGTCGCGAACGTCTTGGGTAGGGTGGAAACGCCTGTCCGTTCTGAGCGGGGGTCGCGAACGTCTTGGGTAGGGTGGAAACGCCTAATGCCCGGGGCATGAACCGGAATAAGCATGTAGTCTCTTGACCTGTAACATTTTCGGACGCGGGTTCAACTCCCGCCGCCTCCACCACTCTATCCATCTCTTTTTTCAATCACTTACAGATAGGGCTCCAGAATCGTATGCATTTTGCATGCGCGCGGGGGCCCGATTTGACCGAATTTTCGATTGGCCTTAGCCTCTTCCAACTTCGCTGCGCCTCTGAAGGCCGCGCGGGGAAAGGAGTGGCGAGGCCATGACTCTTCAAAAGCTCACCGTCAGCGTCTACGCCCGCCACTCGGCAAGCTGTGGGAAAAAGGACCATCCCTACTGGCGCCGTTGCCGCTGCCCCAAATGGCTCTATATCAACGAGGATGGAAAGCGCGCCCAACGGAGCGCGAAAACCCGCAGCTGGGACCGCGCGGACGAGACCCGCCGCGCCCTGGAACGAGAGCTAGAATTGATGGCCCTCCAGAAGCAGGCTGGAAATGACCAACTGCGGCAGCCGGCGACGCTGGCCAGGCTGGAAGTGACTGAAGGCCCCATCACCCTGGCCATTGCAGTGCAGAGATTTCTCGCGGCCAAGAAAAAGGAGAATCTGGCCGAAGCGACCATTTACAAACTGACCACGATCTTCGAAAAGCAGATGCTCTCGTGGGCTCGTGCCTCTCGCATCACCAGCCTGGAGGAGATCGGCGCGCCGGAGCTGGAAACGCTTCGCGAGACGTGGAAAGATGAGCCCTTGGCCCGCAAGAAAAAGCAGGAGCGAGTGATTGGGTTTTTCTTCTACTGCGTCCGTATGGGCTGGCTCAAGTCAAATCCCGCCGTCCTGCTGGGGCGGATCAAAGTCCAGCAGAAGCCGACCGACTACTTCCCCCAAGATGAATTCAGGAAGATCGTCGATGCAACCTACGTCTACAATCCGAAGGCGTGGAACACGGAGCCTCGGAACCAAGCGACTCGGGTGCGTACGTTGATTCTGCTGATGCGATGGAGTGGACTATCAATAGGAGACGCGGTTGCTCTGAAGCGATCGAACCTGAATGACAATGATGAGCTGTTACTGTACCGCGCGAAAACGGGACAACCCGTATACGTACCTTTGCCTGCGGATGTGGCTCAAGCCCTTCGAAACATACCGCCCGGGCCGGTGCCGAACCCTCTTTACTTTTTCTGGAGTGGGAACGGCAAGCTGAAGTCTGCAGTCAGTGATTGGCAGCGGAGCTTACGCCGTGTATTTGAACTGGCGGAAATAAAGCACGAAGATGGCACGAAGAAACGGTGCCACGCTCACATGTTTCGGGACACGTTTGCGGTGGAGTGTCTGCTGGCAGGTTTACCACTCGACCAGGTTTCGGTGTTGCTCGCACACAAGAGTATAAAGACGACGGAACGGCATTACGCACCCTGGGTGAGGGCCCGTCAGGAGCAGCTTGCGATAAGCGTTCGCAAGACTTGGTGCAACGACCAACCTGGATCCGGCCGCGAGCGTGTGCTTAGCAGGCCGTCAGTTTCATCAGCGCAGGGGGCACATCCTAGGCGCGATGCTGGAGCCAGCGCGCAAGGTGTCTGCAGGTGAAGGCAGTCGATTGGGACATTCGATCACTCGGGAGGTTTTCTAAAGCATCAATAGGTAAACGCCAGACGCTGTTTGAGCCGAGTAACCTCAATCTGATTTTTGTTCCTGCTTCGGGAGGCTTTGAGCGAGCACGAGCGCGCGACATGCAGGGAACCAAAGCGCTATAAAATGCATGGAGGACCGTCAAGGCCGAATCCTTGACCTGAAGTCGGTGCAAAAAGGAAAAAGGGGCTTGTAACTTGTAACTTGGAGGAGTGTGATTTGGAAATCGAGCCTTGCGGAAGGATCACTCGGGTTTGAGGGACACAGCATGTCGGGCGGAGCATCTGTATAAAGTCTGCGGATCCATCCAGGAAAACGGGTCCGCACATAAGCTCGGCGCTCATCTACGTCAACATTGCCGGTAAATTCCTTTGCCCTAACCTCTGAGCCTTTGATTTCAGCTCGCCATATAGTTGGCCGACGGCAGATGTCTCGTTATAGGCCGGAAACGCGGCGTTCAGGACACCTCGAAGGTGTTGGACTCTGGTGTCGAGATCTGCAACCGTTGTCGACGAAGCAATAGCTCGCTTGATCAGCCATTCGTCGGTCTCCCCGGGACGATCCGACAGTGTAACGTAAAACGCAAGAACCTCACGCCACCAGTCCTTGCCGTTGAAGTACCAACTCAGCGCCTGCTTCGGGCGATTCCCCATGTGATCACGATTCCTTCAGATCTTTGGGGACATGGATCGAATCCCCCACACTTCGGCGTAATCTTGGGCGCCTAAAGTGCGGGAGATGTGAATCCCCTTGATGTCTTGCCTACCGACCAACATGGCCTCCCGAGACCGCTTTGCATCTTTTTCGCGTGTTCACTAATCTAACTATACACGAATATTTTACGTTGACAAGAGGTTGATTTATGAGCTATTATATGACAGGAGGAAACATGCCAATCGCCAAGCAAGAGCTAGGGAATCGGCTGCGCCAGCTACGTGAAAACCGTGGCTACACGCAAGAAGATGTCGCCGAAGTTCTGGGAATTTCCCGCTCTGCCGTCGTTCAGTTGGAAGCGGGAAACCGAAATCTGAATAGCGTTGAACTGATGACCTTGGCAAATGAGTTTGGTTTTGATCCCAAACAGCTCTTCGAAGAGAAATTCGATGCGGTTCAAGACTCGGTAACCGCGCTATTCAGGAGCGATGCTGAACTCGCGACTGACAAAGAGCTGACGCGAGCGGTGTCTCAGTGGTCGATCTTGTGCAGACAATTCACTAACTTGGAAAAACTGGTTGGAGCGGATCGGAAAAACGTCAGTCCGGCTCAATATAACCTGCTTTCTCCGAAGAGCAAATGGGAAGCCATTCAGCAAGGCTCGCTCATCGCTGATTACGAACGAAATCGTCTTCGCTTAGGCACCTCGCCTCTGTTCGAGCTTCCCGAGGTGATCGAGAGCCAAGGTGTTCGAGTTGGTCACCTGCCCTTGGATGACACCATTTCTGGTCTGTTTCTTGCTGATCAGGCAAACGGACTCGCCATCCTGGTAAACGCCAAGCATAGCGAACAACGGCAGCTATTTTCGTTTGCACATGAATACGGCCACCTGCTTTTCGACCGTCAAGTCAAAGGCAACGTAAGCCGACTGGCAGATCGTGAACAGTTGAGTGAAATCAGAGCAAATTCCTTCGCGGCAACTTTATTGTTGCCTGAGCAAGGAGTCCGAGAATTCCTTTCGAGCGCCGGAAAAAGTCGTGACCTGCCTCTATTTCAGGAAGTCTACGATGAGGAAGGAGGCGCCGTTAAAGCACAGCGTCGCGAAGCATCCGGTCCAATCGCCGTACAGTTTTACGACGTTGTTCACATGGCCTTCTATTTTGGCGTTAGCTATGAATCTGCTCTCTGGCGGTTAAAGACGCTCAAACTACTCTCCGAAGAGGAGCGCTCGAAACTTGCCTCCCAGAGTGAAAGTGCAAAAGAGTTTCGGAAACTGCTCCGGAACCAGACAGGGAGGCCTCAACGCCCGGCAACCAGAGAAGGGAAATTTCAGCACAAATTACTGATGTTGGCGCTTGAAGCCTTTCGCTTAGGTGAAATCAGCCGTTCAAAACTGCGCGAAATAGCCAAGCTGGGAGATATCTCTCCGCAGCAGCTCGACACCTTCGTTGCGTCTCTTGAGCCTGAAAATCACACGGAGGCGAAGGCGCTGTTGCCCAACTAGATGAACGTTTCGACGGATACGTGCATTCTGATCAATCTCTTGCGCGTGCACCGCCTCGACTTGCTCGGGACGGTATCTCCGTATGTTTTTTTTGTGCCGACAGAAGTGCTGAGGGAGATCACGTACCCAGATCAGATCGCCGAACTCAACAGGCGCTCGACCGGGGATGGATTCAGGAAACACGCCTGGAGGAGGTTCTTGAATTACAGATTTTCACTCGTGCAAATGAACAACTTGGCAGTGGAGAGAGTGCATGCATCGCTCTGGCAGAGGCAAGGAATTGGGTACTCGGTACCGATGATTCGAAGGGGACAAAGTGGAAAAGGGTCATCTCCGCCCCAGGAATTCGAATTCTAAATACGCCTGGCATTCTCTTGTTGGCAATTCGGCAGAAGGTGCTGACCGTACAGCAGGCCGATGAAATCAAAACCGTATTAGAAGAAAATCGTTTTCGAATGGGATTTAATTCCTTTCAGGATTTGGTGAACGAATGAGCGAGTGGTCAATTTCGCGCCTTTTGGGCGGACTTCATGACGACATCTCGCGGCGTCTCGCGATCGTGCGCGAGGGATTGGCTCATCCCGGAACCAAAGGGGACGCAAGCGAGCATGTATGGCTGGAATTGCTCCAGAAATACCTCCCCAAGCGATATCAGGCGGAAAAGGCGCACGTGGTCGATAGCAAGGGAGCATTCAGCGACCAGATCGATGTTGTCGTGTTTGATCGTCAATATTCTCCTTTCATCTTCAATTTTGAAGGGAGCATGGTCATCCCCGCTGAGAGCGTGTACGCAATCTTCGAGGCGAAGCAAACGATTAATGCGCCGCTAGTTCAGTATGCCAGCGGGAAAGTTGCGAGTGTGCGTAAGCTTTACAGAACAAGCTTACCCATACCGCACGCCGGAGGCACGTATCCACCGAAGCCTTTGCCGCACATTCTTGGAGGACTCCTCTGTTTTGAAAGCGACTGGAATCCTCCTCTTGGTCAACCATTATTAGAAGCGCTTCAAAAAGGCGAGATGGACGAACGCTTGGATCTCGGCTGCGTCGCTGCCCACGGGACATTCGGTTGCAACGAATCGGAGTGCTTCACTCTCAAACCGCAAGGCAAGCCAGCCACAGCATTCTTGCTGGAGTTGATCGCGCGATTGCAGAATAGCGCCACCGTGCCAATGATAGACATCCGGGCGTACTCTAGCTGGTTGGATAAATAGAAAACCAGCACCAAAACTGACCTCAATCCCAGGTCAGCTATTCTTGTCCATTTCCGCGAAAAGCCGGAGGAGGGCTTTCTGATCGCCTGGAATAGAAGGAGGCCGTCCCGCGAGGGGTTTCATTTTTTCAGCTCTCTGAGGTCCGCACTGGTTGGCTTTACCGCTGCGTCATCAGTGCTACCGGGAACCGCGTATCGGAGGAATGTGAAACGATGTCGGGTGTGCCGCACAGTATCGGGGCCGGAGTACGATGCGCTCTCGGCAAATAATCTTCCCCGTCGCAGTCCTTCCATCGCGCCGGCGAACAGTGATTTTACCGTTCTCAACGGCGGCCTGTACCCGTTCGCCGACGGTGAAGTCAGCCAGCTTCAGTCTGCGACCGGCACGGAAGGCGGCGATTCTTTTGCTCTGCCTCTTGGATTAACTCACGTAGAGACGTGGGCATCCCCGCGTGCTGTTGAGCTGCCCCCTTGACCGGGAGCAGCATCGTGCCAACGAGCACAGCCGCACTAATTAGCGAAATACGAGTACACCCGAAGAGACTTCGGGACAAATAAGTGGATTGCATCTTTCCTCCGCAAACAAACACCAGTTTGTAGGCGCACGACCGTGCGGACGCACGAGTGCGTTAGCAGCTAAGAGGAAAGACGATCAGATTCTTAGGACGGTTGTGCTTAGAGACTCTAGTCCTGGCGGACTATGCGTACACGAAACACGAGACGACCATTGTACGAACGAGAAGTATGCATCGGTTTGGGCGGTAAGGGAAAGCGCGTGAAACAGAACCGAACTGACATGGTCCAATTGCGCAGATCCGGTCTTCAGAGCATGAAAGCCCGCAGGCGTGGGAGTTACCTTACACCTGAACTATGCACAGATTCATGGTTCACGCAGATCCCGCCTGCCGAATCAGGTTGCCGTGGGTCACCCGAATGGTGATGCGCTGAAGGCGCGAAGGTCATAGGGAGCGCGTCGAATAAGGCTCCCGCGAAGTTATCGCGGAGCCCAGTAAAAATCGCATTTTCCGTTCAGTGTTGATGCGAGGATACTATGCATAAAATTCTATGCACATGTAGCCCTGTATTTTCAATAAGTTGCAGACGCACTCGTTTACGTAGCTACGACGGCTTCAGAACTCAGCTCGGGCAGATCTGCATAATTTAGGTTACAGCAAGGATGGGATTTCGCCATCCCCATCTCCCCGCACTGTTCCGCCATCTTCTTGCAACACTCGCGCTCGGCAGACGTCATCGCTGCACCCGGCAATACGCAAGCTGCGACCGGCAACGCAGCCAGCATCAGCGCAAGAGCAGAAACACCGACTTTTACCGACTTTGATCGATAGTTTCAACATCACGAGTCTATCTACTACTGACTGTAAGACGCAACAGGCGGGGAAAGGTTTCAGCTTACTCCTGTCACGCCATTAGCAGAACGGACAGAAGCTTCTGGAAATGCTGGGAAGCTAGAAGGCACGGTGACAGGGCGACCGGACGTTGTTCGTCTTAAGTTGCTGATGTTTAAACCGCTTACATCAAAGTGATGGTTAGAAAGGAGCGTTCAAAGCAGCTGAACTACGATTCGTCGGCCACTACTCACCGTCGCCGGAAGTGATAGGTATAAGAAGCGCTCACATACGACTTCAACGGGAACCCTGTGATGCGCTCAAAGGGCGAGCCTTCTCCGGGAAGCGCCAGCGTCTCCAGCGTCTGGCCGCCGTATCCGCTGGCGATGAACACGTTGACGCCGATGTCGAATCCCTTTGTCGGAAAAGGCCGGATCACAGCACCGCGGAATTCACGGACTGTTACCGCGATGAATCCATCACCCAGGGGCTTCTGCCCCACTTCTTCATATTGACCACGGGCCACGAGGTGAAACGGCAGTTTGTCGACCGTTGCGAGAATATCCCAAATCTGTCGTGGAGCCTCTGGTGTGGGCAGGCCAGTTAGGCGATCCCGCGCATCCGCCTTCGAAAACAGGCCTTGCACAAAGCCATGTTGGAAATTGTGCTGAACCGTGAAGGTCAGCGATTTCACAATTCCGGGACCCTCATCCTCCTGTAGACCCGTGTCATTCGAGATCCGGGCCAGTTGTTGCGCAGTAGTGACGTGAGCCAGGGTCAACCGAAACTCAGTTTTTGCAACAGTCTTGCTGGCTACCAACTGATAAGCTCGTGCCTTGGCCACAATGGTGCCGCCTTGAATTGCTGTAGTGCCGATGCGCGGGTCGTCAACGTGGAAAGCCTGTCCATAGCTCAGCGAAACGGTTGGCAGGAATGACATTGGCCCAGGCGGCAGGAACGTCAATGTCGCTTTCGGTGAACTAATGGTGGCGTTGCGGTTAAACGAGAAGCTCGACCGGAGCAAATCCTGATTGTCGACGGCGACCTGATCCAGCCGGTAACCCGCGTTGTAGTGCAGGACATGCAGCAGCGTGCCGTCCAGTGCGGCGAACGGGCTGTAGAAGTTGATCGTGAGGTTATTCGAGGTGTCCGGAATAAACACGCCCGCGGCATCGGCCTTATCCAGATTCAGATCCCGCGGGGCTTCTCGCCGCAGATCAACTCCAGCCAGCAGGGACAAGGCTTTGCTGAAGCGGTCGGTGTAAAGCACGTCCTCGGAATTCACATTGCGATGTTCACTCTGTCGGATCAGCCCGTCGCCGAAGTTTGGCCGAACGTCGAGGGTGTAATAACGGTAAAACCCGGAAAACTGAAACTGACGGTGGTCAGTGAGATGCCATACATCGTTGAAGATTAGAGTTCCGTTCGAAGTCTCTTCGTGCTGGCGGGCGTCAATTGTGTCATTGGGGGTTGGTCTATCAATCGGTACCAACCCCGGCTGGAAGGCAGTACCGTAATAGCCAGTGCCATAAACCGTCAGTTCATGCTTGCCGAAGTTGAACACCTTCGAGACGTTGCCTTTATATTGCTTGCGATGTTCCAGTCGATCGAGGTAACCGTTGCCAAAGGAGACTTCCGCCCCAACCCAAGTCCGGTTGGCTGGATTGGGCGGGCTCCACCCCGTAACCAGATTCAAGTCACGATAGTCGCCGGTGAGGCGGATCATCGGCTCAATGCGATCACGGAGGCCAAAAGTGATGGAGGAGTTCACTGAATTGTTTCCTTCGCGCACGTTAAACGCGGCACCATCGGTCTGCACGCTCTCAATCGCGACCGGGATGACAACGTTAGGATCGGCATAGCCGTTTCCGTGCGCGTTGGCAGGCAAGTTATTGGGGAAGAGATATCCGCCGACCTGAAAAAACATCGCAATCGGCTCTCCGTGATCTCCGGCTACTCCGGGAGCGAAATACTGAGGGGGCTTCACGCCGCCCGCAGGGGACTCGACCGGCATGCCGGGAATCGAGACCGGCATACCCGGCCGCCCCGGGTTCGCGTCTAGAGTTTCATCGCGAATCATGACCCGCTGCGCCGGATCTGGCTCAAAGACACCCACATCCGATACCGTCGCGGTGACGGTGACGGATTCATTCTGCGATGCAAGATTGGAGAACCGTAGATTTTCAGTCTGCCGACCGTCGACCGGCACCGCAATTGTTCGCGAGAGAACAGCAAAACCAGGCGAATCAGCGGTCAGACGGTACTCTCCACCGTCCAGACCATTAAAAGAGAACTGCCCCTGCGCGTCGGTCTTGGTCTCCCACCGAGTGGAGTCCGCGCGGCGCCAGATGCGAATGGTTGCATCCGGGATCACCTGGCCCTGAGGGTCAGTCAGACTGCCTGAGAGACCTGTTGCGCCTGCTGCCTGGAGATGGACGCCGCAAAAGCAAAGAAGCACAACGGTGCAAAAACGCTGCGCAAAGAGAAATCGAATCACGAAGTTGCGTCGCATATCCCCACCGATACCAGCCTGCTTGCAGACTGGTGTCCCCGGAGCCCGATTGCCTATCTTTCCCTTTTTCATTCCTTATATATGAAATACGCGGCAAGGGACCGACCGGATTTCGACTTTCAGTCCTAGGGTGCCCGCGATCTGCGCGCCTACGAAACCGGCACATCCACTGGGCGGCAACGGTAAACGGTTCTT